>Ga0209700_101583_pt1 | contig 47331 bp, 25 predicted proteins | sample SiratroredBW_FD_187528 | JGI IMG/M metagenome (GOLD analysis project Ga0209700, IMG submission 187528) | Root nodule microbial communities of legume samples collected from California, USA - Siratro red BW (SPAdes) (version 2) | ecosystem: Host-associated > Plants > Roots > Nodule | place: USA...
ATATCACACTTTACATCTCATAAATTACATTGTTACATGGTTAATATGATACATTGTTACATGGTTAATATGATAAATGTATCCCTCAACAACACCTACAATGAATAATTTTAATTGAAATATTATTAACAAGGTGTTAAAATTCCTAATTATGTCTTCATTGTAAGAAATAATTAACAAGACACTGCATTTTGGAAGACACATTAATATTAAATATATTTCACTACAGACAAATACCTATCTTCGTACATTTATTTATTCAAGTCTGATATATGAACCTCATTCAATTTTTCACTATCTGATGTCTTAGTCTATATGATCAAATGATTAGTGAAGATAAAATATTTTTTTTTTACTTATTGAGCTAACATGCATAATACTCAACCACACAAGTTATTTGTCATATAGGCTACTTACTACACAAGTTAATATTACTCTAGTATCCACAATATTTCATAAGATATATAGGACATATATATATATATATCACCTTATATATGCATATTTCATAATGATCTTACCTTATAATTATCATCATATGCATATCAACATATATATCATATTAATCATATATCCTAAAACATATACAATTAATCCAACAAATATATATATATGGCAATACATTACTTGAATAACTCATCTCGCTTAAGCTAGCTATCTTCCAACAATTAGGAATAAGCTTTCTCTCTTGAAGGTCCCTCGCTGCTCAAGCAAGATTTATCCCAATATTCAACTTGTCGCATTGAGCGTCCTACCTAAGCTTGAGTCATGTATATGTGATAGAAATATTTCAACAAGTTAGAGGGCCTTCAACCACTCCTTTATGGACACTTGAGTGTCATGACACATATGTATGAATATCCAAGTTTTCATAATCCATGCACATTGTCCCCAGTGGCTGAGTTTGAGCGTAACATTCTAGAAACTTGAACAATATAAATATACATATATTAGTTATGTCCCAATTTTGTTATGAATTTTTATATATTATTCCTGTTCCAATTATTTTGTTAGTAAAATAAATTATATATATATATATATATATATATATATATATATATATATTAAAATAATGAATAAGGTGAATATTTATATCAATCATATTTTTACCTCTTGGTCCCATATCAATAAGTCTTCTCGGTTATTGATTCACTTATCACGTATCACTCTTGGTACTATATTCCCATCATTCTTGGTACCGTATCAATAAGTCTTTTCGACTATTGATTCACTTATCCCGTATTACTCTCAGTATCGTATCCACATCACTCTTGGTACCATATCAATAAGCCTTTTTGACTATTGATTCACTTATCTCATATCACTCTTGGTACCATATCAATAAGCCTTTTGGCTATTGACTTACTCCACCTCTCGATACCTATCAATAAGCCTTTCGAATATTGACTTACTTCTTTCATATCACCTCTTGGTACCATATCAATAAGTCTTTCAACTATTGATTTACTTCACTTCTCAGTTACAGTATCCATATCACTTCTCAACCATTTGGCCTTTCAGTCATACGACTTTCGGCACCGGATCAATGAGCATTTCAACTTTAACTTGTGTCTTCTGCATCACTCTCGGTTACCGCATTAGTTAGCCTTTCAGCTTTGACTTGTATCTTTCGCATCACTCTCAAGTACCGCATCAGTTAGCCTTTCAACTTTGACTTCTCCACATCACTCTTGGCTACTGCATTAGTAAGTCTTTCGGCTTCGACTTACATCTTCCACATCACTCTTGGATGTCGCATCAGTGAGTCTTTCAGATTTGACTTACATCTTCCGCATCATTCTTGAAAGTCGCATCACTCTCGAATACTGTATCAGTATGTCATATGACTAGACCAGAGGGACCCACAATAAGATACGTTGCATCAGTATGTATCAGTATGTCATATGACTTGAGTCAAAGGGACTCATAGTAAACTGAGTTTTTCATAACTTATTTATTTAAATATTAAAGATAATAGTAGAGATAAAAGCTTAAATCATTGTTTGCATTTAATGCATAAGATAAGATAAGCTTGGGTCATTTCTTATTAATTTGCATTTAATGCTCAGATAAGATAAGCTTGGGTCATTTCTCATTAATTCATTGTGCCACATCAACATTGACCATGTTAGCTTTACCATGACCTTAACAAAAATTTCACCATTGGAATTTAACTAGTTTCTAACTAAATAAAACTAAGTAATGATTACAAATGGCCTTATAAATAGGTGAACATGGTCCCCAAAAATCCATACAGAAAACACTCTCAAAAGAAATCCACAAAAGTTTGTATGTCACTTTCTGTGCGCAACTTTCTAACAAAGGTAAGAGAAAGGAGATATATATTGCAATTTATTTTAAATATTTTCAGTGGGTACCCCCAAGCCTCACACATTTCTTATTATTTATCAATTTCGTTTCTTTCTTTTTATTATTAAAATTATTATTTATACTAATTTTAACTTAAATTTCATTGTATGTTATACTGTGATTTTATTAACTATTTCTACACATGATCATGTTGTGATTTATTGAGGTACTTTTTGTGGTTGTACGATTTATTCCTTGAGGATTCAAATAAGCAGAAGATATATATCAATGGTTGGAGGTTGATAATATAATTGCTAATTTATCCTAACTATTGGCTGCTAGTTTTATCTCTATATTATTTACAAGATAATTCAATTGTTATTCTCTCAATATTTATATAATCATGGTGATTTATTTGAAAAAGAAAAGTTTGATATTCCTAAATTATTTGAAATTTTCACCATTTACCATTTTATTATTTTAAAGATAATTGTTTGAAAATGTATGTATATCTCACTTTTTCCTTCTTTTTCTTGTTCAAATTAAAAATTAATGATAGACTAAAAGTAATGGATGCTCTAAACATCCCAACCTCCTTCACGGCCAAAATCTCTACATTCTTCACTGGAAATGGATGGAGCATGAATTTGGTGGAGAACTCCATGACTTTGGGGAGCTACTCATTCAGTGTTTAGATTTGTATAATTCGATGTCCCTTTGGTACTGGATGGTCCAGTAATAGTTACTTTCTCTTTACCTCTAAGTGTAATCAATAATAGTTACTTTCTCTTTACCTCCTACTGCACATAACAATCTCTTAATAAATTTGTTTAATATGTAATTAATGTGAAAATTAGCATGTATAATTAATATTTTGTCCAGTATTAATAGTGTAAATTATATGTTTAGTTTTAAAAAGTATTGTACAAATTTAAATAATAATATGAACTTTTGTGAAATCTATGGTGGTATATTATTAATTTGAAAATATAGACCAACACGTCACTTTGTTCCTATTATATTTTTTATTAAAAATTCTACGTATGATAAATTGGAATTTCGTAATAGTTGAACGTCTCTCCACATGTTATATTATATATATATATATATATATATATATATATATATATATATATATATATATATATATATATATATATATATATATCACTTTTCCTTAAATTTTTAATAAATTTTAAATTAAAGAAAAATAGAATCACTGTATTATTTTATTTACTAATTTGGGAAGTCGTGACATTGGGTATATATGAGACACACTTTTTTTTTTACATATATATGAATTAATATATAAATAAAAAAATTAAATTATATTTATATATTTGACATTTTGAAAATATTTGTACACCTATGAAAAAATGTTAGCACCTCTAAAATATTTCTTAAAGATTTATCACTGATTGGCTAACCTCAATTGAAAGAGAGAGAGAGAGAGAAATGTCCTCTTGTTCAAGTTACAAACTCTGGCTTGAGCTATGCATGTCGTCATTTGAAAGTCTAGATTGGTGTTTGAGAGATGATGAACAATAAGTGTAAGCGGTATTCAACTCGAGAACAATCATTTTTAAGAAAACAAAACAAAAAAAAACAATTTTTGCATCACTAAAATTCATCTGAATGCATTCAAATCAAGAATAATATCACTCTCATGTCTTAAAACAACTATTATCAACCACACTTAATATTTCTTCATTTTTTTATACGTAAATATGTATATTTCCACTTGTATTATCATACATTTCACACATCTAATAATCGAACTTTTGTATAGATGTAATGTATTTTTCCAACAAATATAGTTTGTAACACATTTAATTAGTAATTCTACCATTCTCTAGATGTAAACATGTATATTTTCACTTCTATACATAACTTACACTATCATACATTTCACAAATCTAACAATCAAACTATTGTATAAATGTAATTATTAAATTATCTTTCTTGTATTGAAGTGTGCTTATATTTTCTTTAATACTTGTTTGTAATACATTTTTTCAATACAATCTGACTATTAATTAATCATATTTTAAGAGGTAATATGCATAACATAATTCCAACATTCACACCACAAGGTCACTAGTCCTAATTTCTTAGAGGACAAGTTTTAAACTTTAATTTGAAAATATTAATCTCTTAGTTTCTTTTACACAGAATTTTCATTAAGGATAAATATTTAGAATGACCAAAAGATATAAAAATATGTCTAGAATCACATTTCTAAATTGTTTAATCTTGAAACAAAGTCATAAAACCATTTTTCAATATTTAAATATGACAAAAAAAACAGATAATCAATCATATAAATTTTTATTGTAAAGAAAAACTACGTGAAGATGAGATTCACTAATTTAACTAATCCTACACACATAAAGCACAAAAAAATGTTACATTCATACTAAATTATCTTAATTTCATTTTGTTACTAACATTATCTTAATTTCATTTTGTTAGTAACATGTTTTACATTATTTTATTTTGACATCCTTTTTTTATAGATATCAAATAAGGATAACAATGATTATTTGACTTTCATTCTCTTTGATAGAGATGTTTCTACTCTTTTGAACAAAAATGAGATGATAGGAACAATTTATATTTTGTTTAATAGTTGCAACTTCTACAAAATATTTTTTCCCCCTCATATGTAGGTTGTTGATGGTTGCCAACCTCCATCTGAAATTAAAATTTCATTAACAAGGAAGGTATACCTTTTCAAAATTAAGAAAGATGCTTCTAACCCTCTTATGTATAATTTTTTTATTTCTCAATTTATATTGACATCACATATAAATTAGGATTTCACTATTTTTAAAATGCGATTTTATGTAGTTTTAGTTCGAGAAAGAACTTGCAACAATGGAGACTCTGGAAAAAAATATTCTGAAGATGCTACAACTGTTGGAATCAATGATGCCAAAAGGATTCGGCTGAAAAGGAATATCAAAAAGGAGAAGAATCGAAATATTTAGTTCCATGATCCTTTTCACTTTTTAAATTCCAACTTAATTTGCTTTGTAAACTTATGAGTTTATGTCTTTTAGTTTAAATATATGGTTATTTTTTGCCTTTTTAAGAGATTAGAATAAGATCATTAAAGATACATTTTGCCTTTAAAACCTCCCAAAAAATTACAAACCACCTAAATAAGTCACGGGTATGTCTTAGATATTGTACTAGTAAGTGTATTTACTTCTCATACACTTTCCTCCACCTGCACAAGTCTTTTCTTAGCAAATTGGCAATATAATGACCCTTTGAGACAAGTGATGCATTAATAACTTTGTCGCTATACCAGATTTGTTGTTCAATTATGCTAGAACTTCCCATCGGATTACTAAATTACTTCTATTCACATAGGCATGGACAATTCAAAAAAATAATACCTCTGAATCACCCCACCTAACTCAAATATCCAAACTCAGTCTAAGTCTTATCTAGAGACTCTGACAATCAACAACAATTTTCCTCTAATTCATCTTTCATTGAATTATTTCTGCATAACCTTCCTATCCCTTAATGCTTCTCTTACCCCTCCTACCTATTATTCTCTCTTTCAAGCTGAGGTGGTCTTTATTATACCTTCATTTATAGTCTTGCTATGTATATTATATAAACATTGCTTAGTGTTTCCCTATCTGCAAATACATCACTACAAGATACAAATATGTGGACTAATCTCTCAATTGTCAATCAACATAGAACCTCCCTTATGTGGTTAAGACTCCTACCATCCATACCCCTCTTTACACAAGAGAGGACACTTACATCATCACTCCTCCATAATTTACACCCTATAACATGTTGAGTAAAAGATCCAACCCTTTAAATTAAAAGTTTTCCTTTAGTGATCTAGCTATAGCATTTACAAGTTAAAAATCAAACTTCTTGCAACTAGAAGATTGAAGTACGAAGATTGATTTATATATATACTGTCACTATATTTGTATAAATACAAAAATAAGAATAGATCCAATCACTTTATGGTTGAGATATTAATTCCTTAATAAACTTCATCAATATAATATACTTTTATCATAAAATGATGTTTGAGACCTACTTCAACTTAAGAAAAAAATATTCCCTTTTTTTTATAATGTAATTGAAATAATGAAAAAATAAATAAATGACGTCATGTAAGAATGTGTCCAAAATATAACTATTGTATAAATCTATGGCCATGAAGTACATCACAGCCACTATGAAATATTAATTAAAAATATAGACATAATATTTTAAGGTATTTAAAAATCGGCTTGCGTCGTGACCATGACATGTCACGAATAGACATACTTTAAAAAACGTTTCCTTAATACGAACATTGAAAGAAATTATTTATTATTATTATTATTATTAAAAAAATGCAGGCATAATATATAAAGCAGCTGAATGTAAATAACATGACTTCATTATTAACAACCTAATTTGATTACATTTCCTGGTACAAAGTTGTTTGCTAGAGAACACTTTTCCCCCTCTAAAATTGTTCACTAAATTACCATTATCCTGGATAATTCAACGTATTTTGTCCTGCCAAAGATGTCTATACAGGCATAATTATGACATTAGAAATATGAGTATGAATTGCTCTTGTCTCCCTACTGATATAATGACTACAATATTTACATTTAATTTTAAAACTACTTCATACCATTGTTCTATTTATGACATTGAATCTGTTATTATCTTTCATTTGATATTTCATATCATTAAATAACTATCTTTCATTAAATAAATATTTTTCATCAAATATTTTGATATTTCATATATTATAAGCTTGTCAATGTACTTTTAATCTCACAAAGTAAACATATGAAGTAAGATATGTTAACACTTACATCTGGCTGGTAAGGTACATACCCAAACAAAAATTAAGCATAACAAGGGGAAAAGTCCAACCCAGTGCACAATAAGACAAGGCTAAAAACAGAAAAAATGAAAAATTTAGTACCCAAACTACATCCTCAATTAAAGGCCACTAACACCATTGCACTAATGCTCCACCCTCAGCAAATGTGAGCACCAAGACTAACCCTTTGATACAAAAAAACATGGCATCTCCTGTCAGATCCGAGCATAGCCATGATCGCTAAAATACAAAACAAACGACTAATCCTACACAAAGCACGTTGCAGGAGACAAAACCTAGCTCTATAAACAAGGCAATTTATAATCCAAAAAGAGACCAACCTAGAAAATACTTTCATCAAGCAATTCCAACCACCAGTCCTTACCTCAAGCATGACCTATCATTTGCATTATTTGACAGTTACATGAAGTGTTGACAAAAAAATTCCTATTTATACAGCGAAATTCCCTTGCTGTGGCATAATTCTCCTACTCCTGACATTGTTATAGGATTGTGGACACTTTAATGATAAAAAAAAAAAAAAAAAAAAATATCACAGCAGCCGCAGATTCTGTAATCCCCAAAGACAGGAGATGCAACTGCTTTCTACCTCATGCATAATACCCAATGAGTCTCTTAACAACTCTCCTAGACAGAAAAATACTTCCCAATTGAACCATAACAGCCTTGAACAGTGAAATAAATTGCCCCAAAACAGCCACCACCAGAACATATTGGCAGTCCTGGATACAAGATAAATATGAAAAAAGTTACACGAAAAGCAATATTGCAGAAATTCTATTATGGGAATTCAGAGTAAAAATGTATTGGGGACAACTGTACAGATTAAGCAGTCATTAAAAATGAAAAGGCAAGAAAACTTTCCTTGCCTCTAAATTCCAATTCCGAAGCTTCAATATTAATAAATATTCTAAAGAAATGAAAGCTCCAACAAGTGCCCTAAAATTCAGTATTTGAATATAGGTGCTAAGAAAAGATGATAGACATGGGATGAAGCATTCATATGGACAATCACCACCAACATTCTAACTCTAAAATCCTTGCCTCCTTCTTAAACAAAACATATGACCATATCACATTACAATAAAAAAATCACTCACAAAAAGGTTGACTTAATACTGAGAAGTAAAAAATGAAAACAAAATCTTTATGGAAATAAATAGTATACCCTTCTAAAGAATATTATCCCCATCTATGCCTCCTGAATGTTATAGATGATGCTTTAGGCATTGATACATTTCAAAGGGCCATAGTTAAACGAAGATATGATCTGAAGAACAAAACCAAACAAATCCATAAAGCAAGATCAACATCTCAACCAGCAGAGCCCACGTATCCCTTTCTCAATACATAAAAAGGCAAGTAAATTCAGTGATTTAGAGTTTGAGAAACCATGGATACTCGATAAATGTTGTGGATGTAAGGGCCTTTGACTATGGGATAAAATAGCTTCACTTTCTCCTCCGCTTTCTCTGTCTTCTGTCACGGTCACTCTCATCAGAACTAGTTGAATCTGAGTCTGAACTAGCTGTTCCAGAATCCGATGAATCAGAACTCCCTGACTCATCATCTGATTCAGATTCTGAAACCTGTTTTTGTTGTTGCATGATAAGACGTGGCATATTCTTCAAATACTCACGAAGGTTCTCGGTAAGACCACCAAGACCAATGGATGTAAAGAAATTAATGCAGAACCGTGTGTTTTTTGGATTATCTTTTGGAAATATGGATTCAAAAGATTCTTGCATAGTTGGATCATTTAACCGCTCATTTAGCAGCCGGATTCCAAGGTGCTCTGATAATTCCTGCAACATCATAAACAGTAATCAACATCTTCCACATACAGAGATGCATGCATAATTTACACAATCTAGAAGACAAGAAGCTGAAAATATTTTCCAGGTCTCATTATAAGTATATTTCTAAAGCTCACAATTCAAACTTCGAGAAATAGTATGCAGGTGCATAAAGAAACAAGAGGAATACTTGATTTTGATTCTCAATACCTGGAAGAGAATCTTAATAAATATACGTGAAGAAGAAGTTGTGTCCTCTTCAGTGAGACGTATATATGATAAAACGTGCCAAGGTAGAGCATCTGTACCAAGTAAATGAGCAAAAAATTTTGCCACATTACGCAGTTTATTTGTTTCAAGTCGGTGAATCATGGAGTACTGCTGCACAAAGCACTTCTCAAAATTTTCTTGGTGTACTTTGTTGATCATGCAGAAACGCTGTCCCAGAAGACCATAATATCGGAGATAGGTTCTCTCTTGGCTGCAACATTCCAAAAGCATAATGCACAACTCCATCTGCCACCAATTATAAAAAATACAAAATTATAATTAGTTAAAATAAGCAGAAGGCATAACATAAATGAATGGAGAACGATACATTGTATGTTGGAAATGAATGTTCAATCTGAATAACTACTTATAGATGCAGTCTAGGCTTAGAATAGTTATAGCTACAACAGCTAGGCATTGATGCACCGGTTATATAAAAGAGCATCAAATCAGATAATAAAAAATAAAGAACAAAACCTTGAACCGAAGTGATACTCAGTAAAATTCAAATTTAAAAGATCGATGTGTCAAAATACAAATTGGCAAATTAGTGAGTTTATACAAGGGAAACATAAAGAAGAGAGCATTCAAATTTTCAATAAATTGAACTAGATTCTAGAAGTTCTTCCATGCAGCAAATAGATAATTTAGCAAAAGAAAATAAATTCTAGCAGAGATTCCGAGCTCACCTCTTGACCTGGCTCCAGCTTAATTTTCAGAAGCTTATGACCAGCTTCCTCAAAATCAACACTAGACATAATTGTTAAGTATATTGTCCTTCGAAGATTGACAAGATTTGTCTCTGTTTCATCTTTTATTTGCATCTGTTCTTCATCCTCTTCATCGGACTCATCCTCTTCATCGGACTCATCTGACTCAGCATCCATGCCTCCCTCTTCATCCTCAGATTCCTCACCCAACATTGATTTCTTCAACTCTTCATAACGCTTCTCATTCTCCAGGAAATTGGGGTCTGGCTTGAATATATCTGAGAAAAAACAAAACAGAAAATAAAGAAATCAAAAATGACCAATGACGACAATCAATCAAATAAGAAACATACACAAACTTCTCAAAACAAAATATACCAAGGGAAATCTCAGGATCTATCTCCTCGTCCAAGGAGACTTCATGAGTTAACTGATCTTCCTGCTCCACAAGATCTAATTCAGGACGAACAGCTGGATAGCCCTGTTAATGCAATGCAACCATTGTACACATTTCAATTTTAAATTGTTCCGTTAAACTGATTTACAAAAGAGTTGAATTATGTGTTATTTATGTTAATGAGCTATTCCTATCAAAAAAATAAAAAAGAAGTACCTGAAACTTCGCTTTTCTTATTGCAAATAAGCCTTCAATCAGAAACTGAACACGTTTGTCAATTTCTCCTTCATGAAGAATCCCACGAAAACGCTCAAAGATACCTGCAAATGATAAATTCTTATTTGCCAGAAAAATTCATGACAGAAATTTATCTAAAGCATCATTTGCACATATACACAAGTGTCTTGCACTAGCATATTTCTGCAATCAGGAAGGAATGTAAACAAACACAAACCAGCAAAAGACCTGAAGCAAGTGGAGCACTTTGAAAGAGCAATAACTAGATGAACAGTTTTTTTTTTTTATTTTATAGAATAAGAAATAGATTAGGAAAAGAGGATAGGACTGCAGATGTATAGCCATATAAGAGGATGTGTCATCCTCCCTAAAAACAGGAAATACAAACAAAAGGAATACAAAAACAGTGCCAAAGGAGCAAAGCTAACCAATTTCTAAGATAAAATTAGGCAGGCACACACATATTTGCTTTTGTTAGGGTATTATATTTAGTTACAAAACTTAATTCTCATTATCAAATACTAAACACAAGTGAGAAAATTGACATGGAGGTTTTAGTAATAAACAACAATATTAAAAAATTGATATTTTAAACAAGAACTGCAAGCCCCACACCAGGTAAATAAGGGACTCAGGCTCCTATTTTAACAACTTACAACACCAAACAAATTAATTTTCATTTCTTGCAACCATATATTATCTAACATTCCTTCAAGTCACCTTTAATCTAACTTGTTTCCTTAATCTCTCCAGCCTCAATCTCTAACACGATTTCATGCAACTGGAATTTTAAAACCCTTGATTCCAGTCAGCCCCTCTTTTGCAGATGGGGTAATCTTAACACAAACATCATTTAGTTAGCTCTACCGTGCTATCCTAGAGTAGTCAATACCATGAAGCAGATAAAAAGGGTTTCTGATGTAAAATGAAGTTCAATATGAAGCAATAAAAGACAAATGGAAAAGTCGTTATCATATTTACAAATAAAAACCTAAGCACATTGTTGCCATATAGTGTGAGGGAATACTCACCATGAAGACCCTTAGGTGAGAGATCCTGCAGTATTGAACCACATTCTGTCACAAAACCAACAGCTACTTCAACACTATCATCACTAGGTTTCTCGAGTAAAACTGTGAGTAACTCAAGAGCAATGATCTCATGAGCTACTTGCTGATTCACCAGATGCCCTACAAATTTAACAGCTGCTAGTAATTGAGGCTACAAAGAATGAAAGACAAACAAAAAACAAATCAGAAGCAAAACAAAAGGCAAATAAAAGTAAATTAGAAGCAAAAACTTGATCTCAGAATAAGAAGAATAATCACATACCTTGTCATTCCGCTTATAAGCCCTCTTGAGCTGCAAAACAATCCTTCTTAGCAAAAGATCCCCCACCTCAGGAAACTTTGTATTAACAACAGCAACCAAGGCAGCAAAAACATCCGTAAATCCTGGAGATGCCATCTGTGACTTCATACATGACCGACAAAAGAGTCCCCTTCCCCTGATCAGGTTTTCCGAAAACAATTCAGGAATTATATTTTTTATGTTTGTAGCATTAACCTTATTTACAAGCCCGTTTATGCTCTTTCTCAGAGCATCCCACGTTAACCTTTGATATTCTACACTACTTTTATCCTGAACTTCTTTCATCATCATCGCCATCTTAAAGGGGGGAATGTAAACACCTCCACTCTTGCCCAAATTAGATGCATCACCATTCAGGTTACCTCCTGGGATGGTTGCCTGTCGTTGAGGATTTGCATCTACAACAGTTCTTCCATTTCCATTCTCTTTCTTTCTACTTACTTCTTGCTGCTTGCTCACACCCTTGTCCCTGTGGTTGCTCTCATTGTCATCATTCCTTTCAACTCTTTGTCTCCGATCCCTATCCCTATCCCTCTCTGATTTCCTTGCCAACTCCCTATCATCTTCCTCCGAATCATAACGTCCACGTCGTTCCCTCTCACTGTTACCACCCTTTCGCCTCCTATCCCTATCACTATACCTATCTGATTTCCTGGTCAGCTCCCTGTGATCTTCTTCTGAATCATGCCTCCCACGGCGATCCATAGTTCTACTTCTGTCCTCCCGGTCTCTACTTCTGTCCTCTCGGTCTCCGCGCCATCTATCCCTGTGATGCCATATATGACTTTCCTTCTCCCCTCGCCTTTCACTCTGATCATTCCCTGGACGAGATTCCCTACCACCCCGGCCATCTCCTTCAGCATCTCTCCCTACACGTCTATCATAATCCTGCTTCAACCTCTCATCCTCTTCCTTCTCTTCCCTAACCTTCTCTTTGTTCACAATCTGACCCTCCTCCTCTGAGCTCTCCAACTCCTCCTTTCTCTCCCTACTCCTACTTTTCCTATCACTCCGCCTTCTACCATCCCTCTTAGCTCCATTTCTCTCCTCCCCCGAATCACTGACATCACTATTCTCCCCGCGGTGACCAGAACTCTTCCTACCACTCCTACCACCACGCCGATACCTATCCCTCTCGTCATCTTCAGATTCGCTACCACTGCGTCTCCTTGCCTCATCCTCACTCGACTCGCTGCTACTGCTGCGTCTTCTCGCCATGTCAAACCCTAATTCAATCCAACAAAAGTTAAATCCAAAATCAAAGATCGCAGAGAACACACAAAATTGCCGAAATTTCACTACTGAACTGCTTCACATTGTAAAAATTATGTGTGGATAGGAAAACGAAACAAATATCGCAAAAAGAAACAGTACGTAATACAGTGACAAAGACAAAAACAATTGAGCCATTCAAAAACACGAAAATGAGTACCTTAAGGCGCAGAACGAAGAAGTTGCGTGAAATAAGTCGATGGATTCTTCGCAGAGTGTCTAAGGTTTAGGTTTTGAAAGAAAGGTGTGAGACTAGAAATGAAGGGTGTTTCGCAGAGGTTCTTAGGTTTAGGTTTTCAGAGAGGTGGGTGTTTATGCAGAGTTTTGCATCATATTGTTAAATTATCCATTTCAGATGAATTAATCCATAATATATGTAAAATACAATGATTATTAGTTTTATTAAAAAATACACCTTTCTCCTAATATTTTTTCTTAAATTCTGTCTATAAAAAAAAGATTTTATATAGATAGATCACCATTTTCTTTTTGTAAAAGTATGAATTTATATCAATTTAATTATGAAAAAAATGAAAATTCATATTAGCTGTTGAATACATAAAGTGCGATTAGTTACATTTCTTTTTTGTTAAGTTATAGAAGAATAAAATAATGATTGTGGTATATTACACTAGTTAGAACAGATAGGCGGAATACACATTTTATTATATTAAAATATATATTTAATTTTAGTATTTTAAGAACAATTAATTCAAAAATAAAAAATAATATAACTTATAATATATATATATATATATATATATATATATATAATTTTATAAAAATAGTAATAAGAGATTATTTAGTCATTTTAAATAAAAAATTATTTAATTATTTATTTTATTAATAAATTATTTTTTAATTGAATTACATGTTTTTATTGAAATTAGATTAAGATCATGACGTTAAAAAGTGTATAAATTTTGACAGTAATTTATATGTTCTAGTAATTTTTTTAAATCGTGTAAATAATAAATTAAAAAATAATAACAAAGATAACTTAACGTATTAATACGGAAATATTGTATGAAAATGAAGTAGAAATAATCAATTATATAATCATTTATAATTAAGATTTAGATTAAAGACATAATTGATTTTCAGTTTAATTTATAGTTTAATTTATGTTTATATAGTTAAATCTAATTTTTTTATTACATAAAAAAAAATGTAAGACATAAAAGTTTTACATACTTCGCATTAAGTTGTGGGTAAAGTAAAATAGGTTAAAGAGGATTTCTAGTTCAATTTATTCTAACTAATTTTAATTGTGTTATGTATATGGAAGATAATATTCAAAGTTAACATATTTTTATTATAATAATATGTAAACGTGGCTTTAAAAAGAATAGGTTTCTATTTTTTCAAATTATCATTATAATTATATTGCAATTGGTGAATTCCTTATGAGCTATTACTAGTTTGAATCATACCAACCTCAAAGTGTTGAAAATAATCTTGTTTAACCTAAAAAAATTTATTGTCAAAAATCAAACCAAAAAAGCATCAAACATGTTTTCCACAACCCTTCAAACCGTGAAAATGCAAGCAACAAACACTTTCACCTCCACCACCGCACACATGATCAAACAACTTTAACAAACACTTGTGACGAAGACGACCTTCACAACACATCTATCAACCCTGTAAGTGGTTATCACCAAAAACCCTCCTGCCTTTACTTATGAATCCATAGGGGCAGGTCAAGTATTTCCTTTATTTGATGGGATACATGAAACAAATGAGAGGTGTATGAAGCAATTGCCATGTTTTTTTTTTCTTACATTAGGCCTGAAACTTATTGGGTTGGCCAAAATGAATGTCATGATCAATTGTGTTCTTTTTCTTTTGCTTAGAGCTTCAAATAGGAGGAGGAGAAATGAATTTAAATAAAAATAGTGAAGGCATTATTCATATACCAGAAGATTTTTTAGTTGAAAACATTGACTCGCCTTTGGTATCATTGGTTCACTTTGTGTATCCTTATATTTTGTTAAAAATATAATGTCTCCATCATTATTTTATGACGGAACAATACTTTGTCCTACAGTTGAATGTATATAGAAACTTAATAATTTTATTTATCTTTAATAAATGAAGAAGAAAAAATATATATAAGTTCTAACACATCTTGCTAATTAAATAAAGATCACGAAATTCAAGATGAATGTTTATATCTGAATTTTTAAATGAGATTAAATGTTCAGGGATACTAAATAATCAAATTAAGTTGAAAGTGAGTGTATCTATTATGCTTTTGAGAAATATTGATCAAGCAAATAGTCTTTATAATGGGACAAGGTTGCAAGTTAATGATTTGCCCAAGAATGTTATATTTGTGACTATCATCACAAGAAAAAATTATTGGTGAAAAGATATTTATCCCAATAATGAATTTTATATCTTCTGAATTAGGATTTCCTTTCAAAATTCAAAGAAGACAATTTCCAATATCTATATGTTTTGCAATCAAAATCAATAAGAGTCAAGATCAATCACTTTCAAAAGTTGAATTGTATCTTTAGTATCTAATTTTCATACATGGCCAACTCTATGTTATTATTTCTAGAGTTAAAAAAAAAGTTGAAAATACTTTTTTTGGATGAAGACGGAAATATAACAAACAAAAATTAAAAATGTTGTGTACAAAGAAAATTTTCAAAATCTTTAAAATATAAGACATGTAAGATATAACTATTGTTCTAATTATTGTATACTTTTTTGTTATTTATTTACTCTTCTAAGTTAAATTCCTAAATACTTACCAAAGAATATGCAAATTGAAAAAGTTCAAAAGAGGAATATTTGTTAAAGCTCCTAAATCATGGTCTTCAATAAAAAAGTGGGGTTAATTATTAGATGCAGTTATACTACCAACGGTGTTGTGTAAATAATATTGGTATTCAACAACTTGTAATCAAAATTGATAAATTGTTTTACTTAATTTGATTTTCAAAGATAAAAATAGTGAATATTTTCAATAATATGAAATATATAATTATCTATCATTTTTTATATATAATTATAATTTTTATAGGTAATTGTTATTTTTCATCTATTGTGTCGCCAACACAAATTTGTTGCTCACGTTATAAAAATAAGAAATCATTTTTTTTATTGAGAATGAAAACAATATTAAATATGGATTGAACACCATCAACTTTGGTGTCAACACATTGAATTATGAAGAAAGAATTCAAAATTAACAATATGGTGATAATTTAAAATATCTTATATTTATCTGAATTTGATTCATAAATATTATTATTCATTACATTATATTAATTAACAATTTTGATACCAAAATATTTGTTCCTTAGATCAAATTTTTGTTTAATCAATTATAAAACTTCTGTTACTATTACTCACATAATCATCTTTAACAATTACTTTCCTGAAATTAGAAATATCTCTTCTACAATTTCATCTGTCTTTATTTTTAATTCAAATTAGTATTTTAAAAGTTGGCAATTTCTTAATTTCACCGTATATGGATCGGATGGTTAAGTATAATTACTTTTTTTCTTGACAAAATTTACATATATTTTAATTTAACTTTAATATAGACATTGGTAGAAGTTGTATAGTCTTTTATTGGCATGGCATAAGATACACCATTAATTTCGAAAAAAAAGTGTTATACATCTCTATCCTGATAGGCCAATGATTTTGTTGTAAACTAGTTTGAAATTATTTGTAGAAAATCTTTGTCAATGTCAATTAATAATGTTATTTTTTTTTTTTTGCATATGCATATTCTGTCTTATATAGCTAGCACGTAGATATTTTGCTTTTCATCTTATATAATATTAGAATAACTTCCCGGCCAAAGAAAACAATCTCATATTTTCCTTCTTACTGTAGGTCTTTGTGTTTATTTTTAGTAATGTGCCCTCGTACGTAAAGTACACATATGAAAGTTTTTCAAATTAAAAAATGACATTAGTTTATTCAAGTGATTTATAGCATCTTATTGTATTTGTAGCTTTGTTTGGTGCTGGGTATTTTCTCGATCACAACAATGTTAAAGATTTATATAACATGTTAATTGCAAGCAACAAGAGACAATCTTAATCACATAAATTATGTTTTTTTATTATACATTTGATTACATGTAAATGAATTGAATTGTAATGACGCACCCAGAAGAAACAATAAACAACATAAAAATCGTTGGTAATAATTACCGTAACAAATGAATGGATTCATACCTATTATATGTTTTTTATTATTTCTAGTTTTAATTCTTCTATTTTTAAGAAATTATTTCAATGTAATAATATATAAACAAGACCAAGACCTACAAAACAAGACAAAGAGCTATAATACAAGGATAGCAAAACAGAACAAAAAGACATGATTGGTTTCTTCTTAATAGCTTCTTATATTAGATGACCCAATTCCCATGCTTTAAAGTTCAAACCTTCCGCAACCTTCTGAAAGCTTGCATAGCCCAAAGAGACCTCATAACAGGCAAAACCCTCCATGCCCTTTACTTCAGGTCTCTCATCCCACCCTCCACCTACCTCTCCAACCACTTCACCCTCCTCTACTCCAAATGTGGTTCCCTCAACAGTGCCCAAACCTCCTTCCACCTCACTCAACATCCCAATGTTTTCTCTTACAACACCCTCCTCAATGCATATGCCAAACACTCCCTTATCCACCTTGCCCACCACCTGTTTGATAAAATTCCCCAACCAGACTTAGTCTCTTACAACACCCTTATATCTGCCTATGCTGATAGGGTTCAGTGTGGGCCAGTCTTGAGGCTCTTTGAGGAAGTCAGAGAGCTCGGTTTGGGCCTTGACGGGTTCACGCTGTCTGGCGTGATCACCGCTTGTGGTGATGATGTTGGATTGCTTCGGCAGTTGCACTGCTTTGTGGTGATGTGTGGGTATGATTGTTATGCTTCGGTGAATAATGCAGTGCTCGCTTGTTATAGTAGGAAGGGGTTTTTTAATGAGGCGAAGAGGGTGTTTAGGGAGATGGGGGAGGGTGGGGTCAGGGATGAGGTTTCGTGGAATGCAATGATTGTGGCATGTGGGCAGCACCGGGAGGGGTTGGAGGCGGTGGGATTGTTTATTGAGATGGTTAGGAAGGGTTTGAAGGTTGATATGTTTACCATGGCCAGTGTTTTGACTGCATTTACCTGTGTTAAGGATTTGGTTGGGGGCATGCAGTTTCATGGAATGATGATTAAGAGTGGGTTCCAGGCGAATGCACATGTTGGGAGTGGGTTGATTGATTTGTATTCTAAGTGTGCTGCTGGCATGGTGGAATGTAAGAAAGTGTTTGAGGAGATTCATGCACCTGATTTAGTTCTTTGGAACACGATGATCTCTGGGTTTTCACAGTATGAGGATTTGTCTGAAGATGGCCTTTGGTGTTTCCAGGAGATGCAGCGCAAGGGTTTTCGTCCGGATGATTGTAGTTTTGTGTGTGTGACAAGTGCTTGTTCTAATTTGTCATCCCCTTCTGTGGGAAAACAGGTTCATGCATTGGCTATCAAATCAGACATTTCTTATAATCGCATTTCAGTGAATAATGCTCTTGTAACTATGTATTCCAGATGTGGGAATGTTCATGATGCAAGAAGGGTGTTTGATACAATGACAGAACATAACACGGTGTCTTTCAACTCAATGATTGCAGGCTATGCACAGCATGGTGTTGAAGTTGAATCGCTCAGGCTTTTTGAACTGATGCTGCAGAAAGATATTGCACCTAACAGCATAACCTTCATATCTGTTCTTTCAGCGTGTGCGCACACAGGAAAAGTTGAAGAGGGTCAGAAATATTTCAATATGATGAAAGAAAAGTTTGGGATTGAACCAGAAGCAGAACATTTTTCCTGCATGATAGATCTTTTGGGTCGGGCTGGTAAACTCAGGGAGGCCGAGAGGATTATTGAAACAATGCCATTTAATCCTGGTTCTATTGAATGGGGTTCTTTGCTTGGTGCGTGTAGGAAGCATGGAAATGTGGACCTAGCAGTGAAAGCAGCCAATGAGTTCCTCCGGCTGGAACCTTATAATGCTGCTCCATATGTAATACTTTCAAATATGTATGCCAGTGCTTCCAGATGGGACGAGGCTGCAAACATTAAAAGGATGATGAGGGAAAGAGGAGTGAAGAAGAAACCAGGTTGTAGTTGGATAGAGATAGATAAGAAGGTGCATGTCTTTGTGGCTGAAGACACTTAACATCCAATGATAAAAGAGATTCATGTGTACATGGAGGAATTGTTAAGGAAAATGAAGCAAGCGGGGTACGTACCTGATACAAGATGGGCATTGGTGAAAACTGAAGAGGTAGACAGAAATGAGAAAGAAAGAAGGTTATTGAATCACAGTGAGAAGCTAGCAGTTGCATTTGGCCTGATATCTACTGAAGAAGGAGTGCCTATAATGATTGTGAAGAACCTAAGGATTTGTGGTGAATGCCACAATGCCATCAAACATATTTCAGCCATCACTGGCAGGGAAATCACTGTTAGAGATACTCACAGGTTTCATTGCTTTAAGGAAGGGCAATGTTCCTGCAGGGACTATTGGTTAGGGACTATTGGTGATGAAAAACAATCAATATTTATTCTATTACACACCTTACTAATTACACACCTGAGTCAAGTTTTGGTATCAGTAGAAGTTTATCTCACAAGAGCTTAATTCATTAGATTGACTTTGAAACTTACTGAAATCAGTTAGAAAGAACTTATTTTACTAAGAATCATTGTGGTAGGAAGGCCATAAAAGTTTAGGTAACAAAAGGCTATGGTTGCAATGAAACTTTGGGTTATCAACCTTACTTTTTCCAAGTATAAACCATCTAAAAGTCTGACAGTTCAATCTGCAGAAGATTCTTGCTTTTTAAATTTAGGTGAATAATTTAGACATTGCATATCGTCCCTATTTTCCTTACGTGTGATTAGACTAGCCAAAACAATAGACTTTTGGGTGTCCATTCCTCAACTAGCCTTTATTTTTTATTTTTGTCTATACCTAATGATTGAACGAGAAAGCCGAAGGCCCTTAGCATCAAATACATTTGAGGATACCATACCACAAAAACTAGTCATTTTTGTTGGAGAACAGAAGGTTTTATAAACTCCACACCAAATCTCGTACTTATAATATCAGACTCAAGATCTTTACTTTGAATTGGATTTGATTGGGATTCCAATCTCTGTTCTAATGCTCATCTACACATGTTTTGTAACCCTGGGGATTCTGAAAGAACAAATTATTCATTGATTATGTATTATTCTGAAATGACGTATAGGACTTTCCTTTTGAAGAAATGAATTATGCCAGTGTCATCAATTTCGACCTTCTTATATGGAAGCAATGCAATTGAGTTCATTTTCTATTACAATCTTTGTTTGAGAATTATTAATTAGATCTTATTTAAAAATATACTTATGTATAATATATTAATTACTACAAAATTTGTTATTTGTGGTGATTTGGTTTTAACGAGAGTTCCTATGGGCATGACTAGGAGAGTAGTTCTAGGAGTGAGTGGTAGTTGAGTTAAATTTTTCACAGAACAGTGACTTACAAATTTGAAACTTTGACATTCCTGATCTTCTGCTGAATGAATTATGCAATTATTTATATTTTTTCTAGACGGACTATTTCTTTTCCTTTTAAAAAACTAAAACCTTGTTCTCTGTGATACAATACCCAACTGCATAAAATGCTTTTAAATTATTTAAACTGTAGGGTCTATATCATCGAATAAAGTTTTTTTTTTCTTTTAATTTTCTTCATCAAAATTAGTCTCATGATAGAAACGATCTTCCATAAATTAGTGAGAGAAGTGTCTGCAGCTTGCTAGCAGGTTGATTTTCATTTACTGAAAATTATGGTTCATCTATAAATGAGTTGAGAGTTACATGTTGAACTTTAAAAAATGGTCGATAAGTAAGTTAACAGAACACAAAACAAAATATATGAGCTTAAAGACAGTAAGATGAACACAACACCGTCAACACACATCTGCACTCCTTTTTTTATTGCAAGAGCAATTTACCGTCTCAGATGAAAGTGAGGAATCAAAAGTAGAAGGAAAGCCCTAGTAAAGAAATTTCAACAGTGCGGCTCGGAGAGAAATAAATGAGAATTTTCATGGGAGTAGTGCCATGAAACCTTTTCCATGATCCAGAAAATAATAATAATCAAAAACAGGAAATCCCTGCTCTACTCATACTTTACAAGGGTAGCAACCAAAGAACTGTAAGCAGGGGAAAGGTCAAATCTTTATCCTCAATATGATTTTCCACAATGTATCAAGCTTCCAGCACCCAAGAAAATACCAAATATAGCAGCACTTCCAAGTGTAGTTTGTCCAATATGCCTAATTTTCAATAGTCCAGGCACCTGCATGCAAATCAATGCATTAATATATAGGAATGCTGCTTTGTATCACGAAGGAAGTAACTCATCTTCAATTTTATGACAACTTGTATAAATATCAGCACAAATGATTCAAGATGTAAGCTTTGAAAACCGGTATACTTTTGTACAATGTTTTTACTGAGGTGGTTGCTGGCAGCAGTGCCCATTGCCGGAAATTTTGCAGCAGGGATAAACAGCTGGGACAGACACTGTTATTTTGGGGAAATTAGGCCAGCTATAGGGAAGATCTCAGCCTAAATTTTAATAACAGAGAATTTCTGAATTATGTGTTGTGTACTGTACACATACTTTACATCTATATTTGAATACAATTAATTACAAGGTTAAAGGTCTGCTTGTAAAGGATTTTTACACTGTTGTCCAACCACAAACAACTATTTATGATAAGTTAGTTTACTTTTACAATAACTACCTTGAAAGTCACATTACTGATGATTTCTGGTTCGATGATAGTGTAATATTTACACTGGGTGTGTATGGAAATTTGCTATAAGTTAGGTTTTACTATAAGCGTTTGTTCCGTGTAATTACAGCTAACAAAAGAAAAACATATAAAGCGTTTCTTCTTAACACTATATGTATGAATACAGACAAAATTTAAAAATGTCACGACGAGTGTGAAAAATGTATTGTAATAAAAGAAAAGCCAAACTAAAGCTCTAAAAGATCTTATTCTTGAAGTTCAGGAAAAGACCACAAGACATACCTTATACCTAATAGCCTCATATGTTCCGTACACGGCACCTACAAAGAAGCTAAAAGATTAAGCAATGGTGTTCTAAAACTTTTCCATGTGAGTAAATTAGATCTAGCAGACAACCAAGATGGTCTTATTCTATAAATGCATTTGACTATAACATTCCAGCAGTTAATACAATTTTACACAACCACTTGGCTGACAATTTTCACTACTGATGAATTTATCCACACCCATACACCTACTACTCAGTACAAAATAAGATGCCAATCAATGTGAAAGGATGCATTCAGACCCCTTCCTCTCTTCAAGGCAAAATTTCAAAACTTCAAAATTCTGTTTGTCTGGAATTGAGAGACTTCCTTACAAATGTCTTCTTGTAACAACCTTTTGTGAAAAAGAAAACATAGTAATGTCCTACTTTAGAATCCCCAAGGTCCAGGAACATAAAATATATCCAGAAGAACTGAAAGAACGTCATAAGTTATAACCGATTACAATAAAATACATAGGAATGAAGACCCAAAACACAGAAAAAATGAGCTAAAATATCCAACCAACTAACATCAAATTTATTTATTTAGTTACAAAGGAGCTTAACCTAGTGTGGAGAGGATAAAGATAAGCAAAATTTAAGAAAAAGTGACCTTGGTGAAATTGAAACATGCTATCAACTAGTCCCAAAAGATACCCCTCACTCTAAACGACTAAAATTCTTGGTTTAAAATCGAAGTTTTTTACACAAGAATAATTAGTTTATAATAAAAATGAAGAGCAATGGAAACTCAAATCTGTTGCTTAGACAAGTCTACACATCATAGTCCATACATTATATAAAAAGTATATTAATAATTTATCTCTTTAGTTTTAAGAAATAATATTATTCTATTTGCATTTCCTACTTCTCAAAACAGTGTGTTTGGATAGGCATAAACAAGCACGGATAGTAATACAATCACATCAAGTGTGTTCAAATATGCAGAAACCAGGGAAAACAGACATGCTGACAATCACAAAAAAATATGTACAAATCTAGAAAACAGAACCATTTGGTTACAGAAACTTCATTTTATTTCTCCTTTTTCTAAAGTTTGCACTGAAACCACTATGAAAAATAAAGTAAAAAAAATAAATTCCCTAAACCATTGCCCAAATATTTTTCTAATATCTCCTGAAAAGGAAAAAAGCCCTTCAATTCCACTCCAACACAATCATCATCAGCACCAAGGATACAACACCTGAAGCTTTAACAACACTCATCGACACTAAACAGACACTCACAGAAGAACACGTTTCTCTAATAAAACCACGCAATTAAACCATCAAACTTCATTTCATTTCAAAGCAAATAAAAAAAGTTAAAAGGCCGAAGCTACAACAAGAAACGCTAGAAACACATATAAAATAACTTTCAACAAACACCGTAGAAATGGAATATAAATAAAGCGTAAGGTAATTGTAGAAGGTGAAGAAAAGGAATATGTTCGACTGACCGACGGCGCCGCCGACAGCACCGCCCATAGCGGCGCCGGCGGTGACACGAGCGAGGCAACTGTCCCTTGCCATTTGAAGTCGGCGCGAGACACTGTGAGAGAAGGGTTTTGTTAGAAGAAAAACCTCTGAAAGTGAGATCGATGTGGTACTTCTTAGTTTGATAATAATCCCTTGCTCTTCTTGCTCAAGGAATGTGTCAAATTAAATTTTTGATTTAAGTGTTTGTGTTATTTTAGATTTAACTTTTCACAATGTCCTTAAATTATTACTTTTAATTAAAATTATTATGATTAGACCACACATTTATTCTTTAAATTTGTAGTCAAAACTTGAAATATTATTGATCACTAAAATTCATAAAATAATTCCTATAATTATATATTTTTAATTTTTTTCAAATTATAATCACGACAAAACTAATTAATCTGTAAAAATAAGTAGAATAATAAAATGACAATCAAATTAATGTATAAATTAATTTGCATTTTTTTAAACGCTTCCATTATCGAAATATTTGGGTAAGCAATTTATAGAAAAAAAAAAATATAATGAAAGAAACTTGTATTATTTGAATTAGCAAAAATGTATATGTATATGTATCGTAAATTTGTTTATGTATTTCTATTATATTGATTTAAACAAGATGAAATTTAAATATTTTATTGATTAAGTTAAAAAAAGTTTATAAATAAAAAAATTAACTATTTAATTTTATTTCATAAAAGTTTATGACTAATTTATCCAATCTTTTCAAGATTTGAACATGTTATAACATGTTAGTAAAGAAGAAAAAAATAATTTATCAATCACAATTTTGTTTAGAGAAAATTTCTTTTTATTCCTTTCTATTGCATGCCTAAGAATCTCTGTTTCTATTTGGATTTTGACGGATAAAGACTCTAATTCACTGAAGGAATTTGAAAACTTTTATAAGTTTGCTCACAAATATCACCCATTATTTCTTAAATTAGAGTCCCATTCAACTTAATACTCCTTTCCCCCATAACTTATAAACTCCTTTTTAATCATAAAACTTTTATACTAAAAATATCTCAATTAAAAACAAATAATTATATTTAACTTTTTTCTTCCAAAAGTTATATATAACAATGTTTATTATTAAACAACAGTATTTAAACTATAACAAAATAACAAAATCAAATAAAACAACAATAAAATATACCATAAACATGTATAACAATAAAATTTTTCATTAATAATAATAGTGATAATTTACGGCTACAAAAATTTAATTTCAACAAAATAGAAATAAGCATTTGTAACAATAAAATTTACATTAGCAACAATAATAATTTACAATAACAAAAATTTAATTCTATCAAAATAATAAAATATAACGAAAAACATTATAAATAATAAATAATTTTTTAATAGTTAAAATATAATTAATTTATATTTTTTTTCAAAAAGTAACCAAAAAATATAATTAACATATGTATATATATATATATATATATATATATATATATATATATATATTAAATAAATTTATTATATATTTTAAAAATATTAGATACTGTAAACACAAATTTAACATAAAAATTGCGCCATTTAACATAAAAAATAATTTATATAAAAATATAAGAAAATAGTTGAAATTCAACCACATCAATTTACAATTTTCTAAAATACATTTTTTTAAGTAACTTATATGTGTGTGTATATATATATGTGTGTATATATACACATATATACATATCAAAAAGTATTAATTTAATATTCATAATTATTATTCATTGCAAAAAACTCCTGATAAATTCAACAAAATGCTAAGATGACACTGTTTACATTTCCCAGAAATAGAAACATAAACCCAACATAAAAAAACATGGCCACTGAGAGAGACAGATAACACAAAGTCTGGTTGGATTCAAAGATAGAAATATTTTTCAAAAGTTCTATATTTTTTGTACAATTTCCAAAAGCACTTCTAACTCATACAAACAGATGCATATTTTTTCAACTACAAAATTGATCAAAAACACATAAATAAGTCTTCATTCAGGCTCCTTAGGAGTCTTCAAAATCTTGCTATTGCTACTTTCCTTAGCTAAATCAAAAGGGTCATGTCTCTTTCCCTTGGAATGAGTAATGTCATCAGTGCAATCTTTATCAGCACTCACACATGTGAAATCTTGCAGCAAGTTCTGTAGTAAATGATGGTGAACTTAATTACTTCATTGGATTCAAATTTTTCTAGAATTTGAAAACAATAAGATTGGTTATGGAAACAAAGCCTCAAGTAATTTTACAAAGTTAAACAGATTCTTTAACTTCGATGCAACAGAGAATAACTAGACTCTTTTACAAGTATTAAAGAAGAATTAGAAAAACTATGTAAATACAATGTCCATGTCATGCAAGTTTCTGAGAAGTATCATAAAAGGATTTCAAGTGGATTCCATTGGTCCAACATTCCTTTAACCAAAGTATGTCTCTTCACTTTTTGATCAGGCACAAGCTTGAGATATATATATAATGTTGAGTTATATTTCATATTTTAACAATGTAAAGATTTTAATATATGTATTTACTTAGTTGATAACTTCCTTTATGAACTTCTTTTAATATATAGAGTAAAAATAAACAATAAAAAATATCTTAAAGACACTCATATAGAAGAGATGAAGAAAAATTGAAACCCCTACCTAGGCTACTTTTATAATTGAAGAGACCAACTTTCTTCTCAACTAGAAGTCACAATATATATTTTTTTATTTCTTTGTTTCCTAAGAAACAACTTTCTCAGCAAAATTATTTTTTGCTTGTTTAACTTTATATAATAAATAATCTAATAAGATTTTATTTGAAATTAATCATTTATTTGGTCATATTAAATTCTTTAATCTAATAATTAAATATTAATATTTTTAACGAAAGATTAAAATTCTAAAAATACTTTTTTTTTTCATTATTCAATCTATCTTATTCGAGGTCTTAATTTTACTTTAGAGTTGAAACTCATTACCTAGTTTAACATATATTTGCTTGAATCATCATTTACAAGAATTTAATTATATTCAACATTTATTCAACTAGCATGCATTTGTGTTTCTGGAATTAAAATATATAATGAATATCTTGTTAACTAATAAGGTTAAAAAATTATTTATTTTCTTTTAAGAGAATTTCATTAACATTATAAGGAAAAAATAATTATTAGAAAATCTCATAATCACATCCATAATTCTATCATCTGTAATAATATTAAGATCAAGAATAAATTTGATTGAAGTATAAGATACTTGTTTCCCATTATCCTAATCTTCACTATAATAACAAATCTTAAATTCTTATAAAAAAATTTATCAAAATTACTATTATATTTATTTATGATAAAGAGAATTTATCAAGGAAAGAGTTACTTTATTTCCTGTTTGCTTTGTAAAAGAAAGTCAACAATTTGTGTGCTGTGTGCTAAAGTTGAAAAACAATGAACAATAGACAGTAGTTGTAGGCAATCTGCTAAGAAACTATGTGCATGAAAAGCAGTTCCTGAACTCTGTATGTTGCTAGCATACTTGATGCAAGTCTTGATTCAATGATGAGGTTCACAACAAGATTATCACTTATGGTGAAGTTCTCATCCTCTTGGTTGCAGAAAGCAGTATTTGCCTGTCCTCTTCACATTCATTATAAGAGCCTCTAACTCTGATTTCTCTTGATTCCCATTCAAGAATTTCTTCTCTATTACTACGAATCAGCTTCAACCCTGATTTTGTGGCATATATTGGAAACACCCCACTCTCTTTTATGAACCATTTGGTGTCCAAAGGGAAGTCATATTCAAACACAAAAATGTTATGTTCTTGAAATGATCATACACTTCACTTATTTTGTCAAATTGTCTGATGTCAAGATGCCAAAATAACACATGATCTGAAGGTAAATTTGTCAAATCTAACTTCTTGCAACTCCAACCCACCTTTATGCCATCTAGATAGACAGAAGATGAAACTTCAATGTCACAAAGAATGAATAATTCCTGAGAAAGAACGACGCAATAAATGAAACCAAACAGGTCAGGTCTTGGAAGGTATGGAATAGTTACTGAACGTCCTGCTGTAAGAAAACCACACTCATTGACATGGTCTCCTGGAAAGAGGAAACATGCACCAGCATCAATATACATTGGATTATTATGATGTTGTTGGTGTAAGTATGGTATGCGGATTTGTAAGATGTGTTGCAACACTAGTTGTTGAGTGAAGTCTGTCTCTAGAGAAGTGCAGTTAATGGCCGTCAATAGTTGCAGGGATGATGGAAGTGTAGGCAAGCTCTTAAAATTAGTTTTAGATAAGTCTAACTCCTCTAAAGAGGATAAGTGGACAATGTTGTTCCCAACAAACTCTAGATTCTTACAACCACTTAGTGAAAGAAAAGTGAGTTCCTTTGATGTCACGGAAAGTTCCTCTAGAGATGAACAACTTTGAGCATTAAGAGTTTGGAGAGATTTTGAATGAACATGCAGCTGACGCAATCTTCCACAACACTGAAGAGAAACAATTTCAAGTTTGTCTGCCTTAGATAAGTCTGGCATCTCAATCAAGCACAGAGAGTAGTCAAGGTCAATGGTCTTCAAATTCACAAGATTCTGTAATAAGATGCATCACATTGTTAAAAAAAATAGCAAATTTGTAATTATGAGTGACAACTAAAAGAGAAACATAAGTACAAAACGTAGCACATCATCCTAGACATGATACTGTGAATGAAGTTCACTTGAGACAAGGCAAAACTAGTTACCCTTTATCTGTCTCTCTTGTATCTTTACAAATTGAAAGAAAAATGTAGTATGTATAACCTCATTCATACCTGAACACCATCCCAAAGCTTTTTAAGCTTGCTATGATGCATGTGAAGCTCTACAAGTTGCTCAGCACAAAATTTTGGTGGCAAAGATTCAAGACAAAATCTGTCCCACTCAAGGCACCTCAACTTATCAGGCAATGACTCAAGACCATTAGGAAAGCGTATGTCAAAATTACAATCCCACCAATGACGGAATCGAAGAAATCTCACATTAGGCAATTTTGTAAAGGCATCAGAGCTCAAACATATATCCCCTTTTAACTTAGTCAAATTTAAAATCATGCCTTCAACAACATCAGTTCCCTGAAATACAAAGCAAAGGTTACTAGTACATTCTAAAGATAAATGTGTTCTCAAACAAAAGAAGTTGCATCTTCCACTTACCCTGCTATGTTTCAATACATCAAGCACTTCCTCAGGTCTCCAAATCCTACTTCTCCTTCCAGGGTCTTTAATACATTCTTGATGAACAATTTCCCAACCCATTTCCTGTATCAAGTCATGCATTTCTATTCTATTGCCATCTGAAATAGTTATGAGAGCTTTATCTAGAAGGACTTCTATTCCAGATGTTGCAAAGAAATCAAAATCTTCAAGTAGTCTTGTGACCCAATCTCGTTTTCCCCTTTTGAAGAAACATGCTATGTCCAAAAATATGTCCTTTTGAGAACGGTCTAAGCCATCATAACTTAGTTTCATCACCTTGTGAATTTGAATATTCGGAATCTTTTGGAGTTTTCTCAATTCGCTTTCCCAGACCTCTTTACTTTTTTGACGAAGACTTGCACCCAGAACTTTCAAAGCCAAAGGAATACCTTTGCAATAGGAAAGTACTCTTTTTGATAGATCTTCATATCCTTTTCTCGGTTGTTTTTCTCCAAAAACAGTCAAACAAAAAAGCTGACGAGAGAGATGAGATCTTAATTCCTCAACCTGATATACATCATCAATTCGGCTAAGTACTTGTTTATTTCTAGTTGTTACAATCACTCTACTTCCTGGTCCTAATGAATCACAATCTCCTAATATTTTTTCTAGTTGTTCTGAGGTATCCACATCATCCAAGACAACAAGACCTTTTTTAACTAGAAGCCTTGTTATACTAGATTCATGAAAACTAGGATTTTTGTCTGCTTTTTCCCTTACATTTGAGAGGAAGCAACTACCTTCAAACTCATGAGACAAATTGTCGTATAAAGCACGAGCAAGAGTAGTTTTACCTAGGCCACCCATACCCCATATTCCCAGGGTCCTAACTTCACTTAGGCCAAGTTTTAGTAACGATTGAATCTGTTCATAGTGTTCCTGAATTCCAACCAGCCCTTTACATTGGCTTTTGTATCTACGAGGCAATTTTTGCAAAACATATTCAACAATGTCCTTAAGCAATTCAACATCGGTCCTAACATTAAAAGGGAAACAAAGATTTATATTACTCATGTTGTCTAACAAACTAAATAACAAAATTATTCAAACTAAAATAAGAATGAGACAAGAGTCCTATCCACACAAGGAAATGATACTACTTTCAACCCAAAATCTTAAAATATTAGATTTGTAGGTATTGTTTCTTATATGTTGGTTAACTTTATCAAACTCAATATGAAACTTAGACTTACACTAATATAATTAGAGTGCCTCAGAGTGCCTCTTTCTTTAGCAGTAAAATACCATGAAAAGTGTTGCACTAGAAAAGTACAGTCAATATAGAATGAAATTTGGCAAACTCAACTTAAAACAATGCATTTTTTGTGTCATTTTTCCTTGTAGAAAATTTGGTCACTCTTAACTCATTTTATTTACCTGTAAGTTCTTGAGTCCCACCCAACTATGTAGGATGCTTCCGTGAGAGTAGTTTTCCATTCGTTGCAATTGGGTTCCCCCTCATGTTTTGCAAAGGCTTGCTCATAGCTCCCTGTCTGTTTCCTCACATGGGATGGATCTATGTTGTAGAAAACTGGTATCACAATCTGTCCTCGGTCTTTCTTGCATTCCATGATCTTGACGAGTTCTCCCAAGCACCACTTGGAGGAAGCATAGTTTTCTGAGAAGACAACAATAGAAGCATGAGAATCTTCAATGGCTTTGATGAGTGCTGGTGAGATTTCATCTCCTTTTTCAAGATGTTCATCTATATAGGTTTCAACTTTCCTTTGCATCAAAGCTTCATAAAGATGGCTTATGAAGATCTTGCGAGTGTCTTCACCTCGAAAGCTTAGAAAAACATCATGTTTTTTAGATGAGTTAGAGGAAGAAGCAATCACTTATCATTCGTTGCTCAGCCATTATGCATTCCAAGTGCTGCACCTGCAAACTGCAAATATCTGTCACAACACACAAATCTAACAAGACAAGAGAAACAAAATCTACCTTAGCTACATCCAGAGTGAGCCTTATCAAAAAATACCACTTTGTAAAAATATCTTTCATTTTAGCAAACCAAGATTCACTCACTTCTGAAGTCTGTAATCTATGTTCTTAAGCAGATTTCACATTCTTTAATCCTAACCAATTCTCTTACAGTTCAAACATGGGAGGAAAAACAAAAGCAAATAAAGTTAACCTTGTCATTCGATCATGTATTATTTCTATTCGGAGAGAAAAGTGGAATTAAGAAGAGAGATTACCACAGAACCAATCCAATTTCCTGCAATCCTAAGGAAGACACTGATTCTTGACTTGAGCACAAGAGAGAATACCTACAGAACAATTGTATAGTGCAACGAAATATGAGATCAAAAGGTTTAGACTCTTCTACAAATATGAAAGAAGAATTCAAAGTGAACTGTTCATTTTTTCTGTCTTCAGAATTTAACGCGCTTTCTTAGATAGTGTTTGTTGACTTTTTGACCATGAAAAAGGTTAAGTAGTATATGCTTTTTTGTATCCCTTTGAATATGCATCCACCAAAAAATACCTTCTGAAATTTCATACTTATAATAACTGAGTTTTATCAAATATAATGCTGCAAGTTAAAAGTAACCGTTTTGACTGTTCCCAGTGAACATTTTTAATCAGAAAAATAAAAACACACCTCATGTTTTAAAACAAATTAATAAAATACATTGAAAATAAAAAAGGGTAATATGCATTGCCTGATTGAAAAGGTGAATTAAAAGTGTATAGTTACAAATTCCATTGCTGCCTCTCACAAAATATGTGTATGTTTGGTTGTCCAGGGAAATTTTAAAATATTTTTACTCTTAAGTAACAATTTTTTTTCTTCATTTTGTGTTTTAGATTAAACAAATGTGCATCAGAACTCCCAAAAACACATTCATAACTTTTATTCGAACATAGCTTATATGGTCTGCAATTGGCTCCAAAGTAATTAAGAAACAGCACAGGTACTGTGGTTAAAATAATGTAGCCTTTTTCATTTTGGCTCAAAACATGTTTTTCCATAATATTTATAGGAAAGAAAAATTGTCCCGGCATAATTCCATTCTTAATTTATTGTTTTTACCTTTTCTAGTTTTGAGTCAAAAAAATTAAAAGTTTTGTCTAGTAGTTTTCTTTCTTTTCCACCTCATGAAACTAAACAAAAGAAAGAAGGTAACATTTACACATGAGAATTATCTTAAGAAGAGTTCTCTCACACTAAAAGTAATCCTTAAACTTTTCAAGAGTAAGGGAGTACGAACCAATCTTGAGAGACTTTATTCCAAAATAAAAATAATCTCATACTTTCTTTTGAGGTTTTGCTACATCTTTCTTGGATACTAACTTAGTCAAAAGTCATCAAGTTTTCTTTCTTGTCTTTTTGTTTTTTTCTTAACAATGTCTAGTGCATTCTCACCAAGCTCTTCACTAAAAAAATACCACGAACTCATAAAAGGTAATGAAAAAAGAAACAAATAGCTAAAGAAAGAGAAGAAAGGAGAAGATGATCCTACGAAAATATTAGATATTCGTGAGTCTAATCCCAAATTCAATAAAAAATAAGAAAGTTGGACATGACCTGCATCTCTCCTGTCTCATTCTTATTTCTTTAGGAGTGTATCATTTGAATTTTAATAACAAAAAGAAGTTAGGTAAGTATATTAGGTAAGTATATTTGAAAAAAAATTATATCCTAATTTACTAAAAAGTAAAACTGTTAAATAAAAGAATAACACTAAACATGGTAAAAAAAAATATATATATTTACGATATTTACCTTAATTTGGTAATATCCGGATTTCATATCGAATTTTGAGAATATTACTGCTTTATAAAGATTCTTTATTAATTCTTGTTTATTTGGTAGGGGATATCTTATCCATTTTAGAATATTATTAAGTGGTTTATAGTTTATTACCATTCGAGGTTCTCCTCTTTCTTTTTCGTTGGCATTATTAACATAAAATGCCGAACAACTCCATGGGGATTTACTTGGTCGTATTAATTTTTTATCTAAAAATCTTCTAATTTCTTCTTTACATAATCTTAATGTTTCCTGATTCATCTGAACTGGTTTTGCCTTTGTAGGGATGTTAGTTTCGTTAAATCCTTCTTCATAGGGAAGACCGATTTCATAAGATTTTCTATCCCAAAAAGCGGTTGGAATCTCCGCACATACTTCTTGTTTAAATTCTTCTTCCATTTGTTTTAATTTATTTTGGTTACTTTTAATATCGTTTTCAATCTTTTTATATTGTAATTCCTTTTTTAGGAAATTTATTTGGGAGCTTTTATTTTTTATTAAACTTATAAAATCTTCTTCATGGTCTTTTATAGTTTTTATTTCTTTCTCTTTAATAGGGGACAAGAACTCGAATAGGTTATCTCCACTTAAGATTCCTCTTTCTGTTACGGAAATCAGGTAAATTTGTGTTAAGAAAGGAGTACCCAATATTATGCCTCATTTAATTGTTTAGCGGCGATAAAGCTAGTTTTATAACATTTACCATCGTTACATACTTTTGCCTTAGAGAGTTTGAATTTTATTTTTAGGCTTGTCCCGTTAGCCGAAAAGAGCTTCTGAGTGGTTTTTTCGTAATATGGAGTGGGGACTAATCCTTCCCTTATACAATTAAAATCGGCTCCAGAATCTATTAGAGCTATGAATTCCTGATGAAAGGAATTTTCTATTTTTAAAGCTATTTTAACTCTCCATTTTTGTTGATATACTTTTATTTGCGAAACAAAGTCTTCTTCTTCTTGCCGGGAGTAGGAAGTACTTGGTTTGAGTTTTGTTAATTCTAGTCTTATTTTTCGTATTTCTTCTTTTAAAATATTTATTTCTCTGTGTAAATCGTTTACCGTTATTCTTCGCTCTTCCTGTTTTGCTCGTTGCAGAATTTTATTAAAATCATATCCTTTAAACTTTTCTTGGTTTCAGTTTTCTTCCTTTTCTTCTAATATTTCGGATTTAATTTTTGTTAACCACTTAAACTTTTCTTTTGGATTTTCTATGAGATCTATCATTTCTAAGGCTCTCTTGGTTTCGCTTGATATTACATTTACCTGGTAGCGGCAACTACAATTTTCATCGCAGTCTGTTTCTCCACATTCTTCTATTTCTTCATCAGAGTTTTCTATTATCTCTCCGACTTCTTCTTCTTCTTCATCCGAGGATTCTAAAAATATTTTAGCAATCTGTTCTTTTAGTTCGTCGTTCATATTTAAATTATTTATTTTTTCTTTCATTTTACAATCTCTTTTGTAATGCCCAAATCGTCCACATTTGTAGCATATTATTTTACTTTTGTCTTGTGGTGGGGGATTATGGTTTTGTTTTGGTGGTTGAGTTTCAGCCGTTTTATTAGAGCTTTTCTTTTTTAAGTTCCAATTTCTTTTAGGAGGGATTCTTTGATTTTTCTTTATTATTAATCAAAAATAACAACAATAAAATCAATATATTTTAAACAGCTTAAAATATTATTTTATTTTTTTAAAATGATTCCATACATGCCATTATTGTATTGGTTTCCCACTGTATTAGTTATTTATCTTATCTCCTTATTTAATATTATATACATATATATAACTGGAATAAAAAACTATTTTGTTCCCACTTTGATTTTAAAATAAAAATAATCTCATACTTTCTTTTGAGGTTTTGTTACATCTTTCTTGGATACTAACTTAGTCAAAAGTCATCAAGTTTTCTTTCTTGTCTTTTTGTTTTTTTCTTAACAATGTCTAGTGCATTCTCACCAAGCTCTTCACTAAAAAAATACCAGGAACTCATAAAAGGTAAAGAAAAAAGAAACAAATAGCTAAAGAAAGAGAACAAAGGAGAAGATGATCCTACGAAAATATTAGATATCCGTGAGTCTAATCCCAAATTCAATAAAAAATAAGAAAGTTGGACATGACCTGCATCTCTCTTGTCTCATTCTTATTTCTTTAGGAGTGTATACTTTGAATTTTAATAACAAAAAGAAGTTAGGTAAGTATATTTGAAAAAAAATTATATCCTAATTTACTAAAAGGTAAAACTGTTAAATAAAAGAATAACACTAAACATGGTCAAAAAAAATATATTTACGATACTTAACACCTTTGGAAAAATTACTTCTATTTGACACTGTGATGTGAACAAAATATGATTTTTAATAATGTAGATTCACTAGCTGACACTAATTAAAATTTTTTAAAATAGTGTATTTGATTTCCCCACTTTTCTTTCATTTTCATATATTAAGAGTTTATTTTCGTGTAAAGATGTATAACGAAGTAGACAATTATGTGTTTCTAAGTGATTTCACTGAAGACAACTTTGGGAGACCTTTATTGAAACTAGAAATTTAAACCTTCAAGTTGAGTCTGTATCGCCAATGAATACTGTTCAAAGTGTTTTATTAAGATTTTCTTTCCTTTTATCGTCCAATTAGGTCAATATAATGGTTCTTGCAGTTAATGTGTGACATCCACAACGAAGTGGACGATTATGTGTTTCTAACTGGTTCAGTGGGGAGTAATTTTGAAAATCTTTATTAAAATTGAAAATTCAAATCTTCCAGTTGAGTCTGTTTGTGAATGAATACAAATCAAAGTGTTTTTTGGAAATTTTCCTACCTTTTTTCGTCCAATTAGGTGAGTACATAAGTCCTTAAAGTAAATGTATGACACCACCCACATTGTAGTGATTGACTATGTGTATGTAAGCAGTTCATGAAGGTGAAATTTTGAAGACATTTATTAAAAGTCCAAATTCATCTATTCAACTTGAGCCTGTTTGTGAATGAAGATAGTTCAAAGTGGTTTTTGAAAATCTTCTTTACTCTCGTCTTTCAATTAGGTGAATATACAACTCCTTACAGTAAATGTATGATACCACCTATATTGCATATTGCACTGATTGACTATATGTATTTAAGTGGTTCACTAAGGTAGAATTTTGAACACAGTTATGAAAAATACAAATTTACCTTTTCAAGTTGAGCCTATTTTTAAATATAGTTCAAACTTTTTTTTTGGAAATTTTTTTTACTTTTGTTGTCCAATAAGATCAATATGAAAAAATCTTTAAAGTAAATGTATTATATCCATATCGAAGTAATTGACTATGTATAGATAAGTGATTCACTGTGACATAATTTTGAAGACACTTATTCAAAATAGAAATTCACATATTTGAATTGAGTTTATTTATGAAAAAATATAGATGAAATTTCTTTTATCAGTGAGATCAATTTATGAAAAAATATAGATAAAATTTCTTTTATAAGTGAGATCAATATAGAAAGCCCTTTGAGGGATGTCCAAATTATGTATTTGTGAATGAAAACACTTCAAAGTGTTTTTTGAATTTTTTTTTATTGATATTACTAATGGACCCTGCATTATTAAAAAATCATACCTGATTGTGGGATTACGGTAACTTTTTCAACTGAATCAAAGTATAATCTTCCTACATTTATACAAAGGTTTAAATATGATAACATAATAATAAATTTGGGTTTCCTTATTGATCCCCTGATGTATAAAATAAAAATGAGTATAAAAGTTATAAAGCATCTTTCTTCTCATTGTCAATGCCAAACAAATAAACCTTCTTTACCATCTTCTTGAACTTCTTCCAAAATGTTTTCAGTTTTTTCACACTCCCTCACTCACACAGCCATGTCTCAATCTGTGTTCTTCAAATTTAGTTACAAAAAACCTCCTCATTGCACTCCTCTCCTCTTCACTAACCACATTCCGATCGCTCCGCCGCTTTTCCGCACAACAACCGCTCTCCGCAGCAATGCCGCGCCAGATTCGTCTCTCGTTTCTCCCGGCGCCACCGATGTCATCATCGTCGGCGCCGGCGTCGCCGGTTCTGCTCTCGCCTACACCCTCGCCAAGGTGCCTCTTCCTATTTCCATCCTCGCGCCACGTCACGTGCTGTGGTTTTTTTGTTAAATTATTTATTCGCACATCTTGAATTAATGGATTATGTAGTTGAGATTTCGAAATCGTTCTTTACGTTCGGATGTTCGTAATTGAAGTCATAGTTTATAAATTATTCTAATTGGATGTTATGCGTATTAGACTCATAATATGCGTAAGAGTAGGTGCTTTGAAACATGTTTTTTAACACTCTTTTATTTGTTATTATTTACTTGAAATTGAAATATAGAAAAGAAACATTAAATGATGATTCATAATTTTTATTTTTTTTTCAGTAAATTTTAACGGATAGAGAAAGAGTGTTCGAAAGCGTGTTCTTTTTAATGTATATAATGATTTTGCAGTAACGTTCTTGCATGATAGAAAAATTAGGTTAAAAATTATTTTTGGAGAAGTTGATAGGAAACGATTATACTAATTAATTTACATATAAATTAATTTTAATTTTTTATTATTATTTACGTAAAAAATTATCTAAATGATTAAGCGAAATTGCCGAGTGATTTGCTAAATAATTGAATTGATGATTTGGCTTAATTTTTGTAATGAAGTCTGTGTATTTATGGAATATAAATAAACATCTAATTAAAATGATTTATAAATTTAGAAAGTTAATTACTAACTTTGAAAGTTTATGGACTTGTTTAAAAACTTCTAAGTAGCTTAAGAGCTTTAGGAATAATGTATTGCAGATAGATAGGTTGGAAGTATGAGTATATCTTATTTTTCTTGTTCATCTACTCTTCCTATATCATGTTCTGTATGTAACCATGAAAGGAGCTACAAATAGTGCCTCTACTCTTTAATATAGAAGGGAGGACCACAATAATCCCGGAGAAAGGATCTCAATTTGTGCTTGTAAATGTAGTAACCTATATCATAAATAGAGTCTTATCCCTTCAAGGGGTTATGTATTCCCTATCACCCAACAATAGCAAAACAAATCAAAGCCCCTTGTGAAATTAGGTATTTTCATCAGCATGGATCAATGTCATGAGACTTTATCCGAAGCCAAATGGTAAAACCATTTTACGGTAAGGCTTTACTTAATGGTTTGTCTCATTGGTAGTCTTTTCCTACCAGATTCTCCAGTGGATCCACTTATCTCATTCTCTTGGTCTTTAGAGATGACTAAACCATCTTAAGCATCTCTTTGTCATCTCTCCAATAAGAGCTACTTCAATTTTCTCTTGGATTCGTTCATTCCTAATTTAATCCCAAACTTTTATTGTTTTCCTCTACTCACCCTCCGTGGCATATCCATCCTCTGTACACCAAGTTTTAGCTCATGTTGGCATTTACTGCATAACATTTACTAATTGTGGTCTTATAGCTTGACCCGGAAACCCTGTGCAATTTCATGATGTTACTTAAGCAGGGAAAATGAATATAAGCAGGCAAAAGAATATAAAACCATTTTTTATAATCAATATTATTTTTCTTAATTTTTTATGTGTTATGTACTGAAATTAGCTTATGCTTAATGGTGGAGTAATTAAGTTTGTTGTGGGATACCATTCTCATATTTACATGTGTTGTGTATATCCTTTGTCAGACTGTGTGAATCGAATTGATGCACAAAGGGTGCTAGGCTATGTTCTTTTCATGGATGGGAAAAAAACTAGGCTGCCTTATCCTTTGGAGAAGTTTCATGCTGATGTGGCTGGCAGGAGCAGATGATGAGAGAAAAAGCTGCTGCTCTGCACCAGTAATCCTTAATATACTGTGATTGTTAATTTAATTATTAAGATTATTTGCTTGACCACAAAATTAGCCTAAAAGTTACTAATTTTTCATTGAAATTATTGTTTGCAGTATTCTTTTTTGCCTGATAATATCGTCTGCTTTGTTTACTGTTCAGGGTACGAATGGAGCAGGGCACTGTAACATCTCTTCTTGAACGGGATAACAAAACTGTTGTAGGGGTTCAGTACAGAACTAAAGATGGTCAAGAACTTAAAGCATATGCTACCCTCACAGTTATTTGCGATGGCTGTTTCTCAAACGTCTCTCTGCCACCCCAAGGTTGAAATGCCTTCTAAATAATTGAGTGACAATACTTTCCTTTTAATGACTCCAAATATCATGCTTATGATCAATTCAGAAACAGTTTGGAGATGTTATTGAAATGTGGAGGATTTATCAGTTTTGTACCAGTTTTCTTGACTCCCCTAATATATTATCAGCCACTTGCCAGGTTGAAGTACCCTCCTCTTTCGTGGGTTTGGTTCTGGAGAAGTGTCAACTCCCATTTGAAAATTATGGGCATGTTATTCTAGCTGATCTTTCCCCTATCTTATTTTAAAAGTATCCTCCGAATTTTGCTTTGAGTATGTGAGAGCTTGTTGCTGTTGTAGGAATATAGTTTTTAAAAGTGGCTCGAGGGGTTAGAGTTTCTACCTGGGCAGTAAGTGACTTGATCACTTCCTTTGCTGCTTTGCATTTGGCAGTTTCTTCGCTTGCAATTGCTATCGCTTCTTTTAACTCTTTAGTTGTTCTATCCAATTCCACTTCTTGATGCTGCGCTTTTCTCTCTCCCCATGGTAGCTGGGTCATTTATTCAGACACAGTCCACATTAAAATGATATCATTAAAAAGAAAGACCTAGTTTCAATACAACAGAGATATTGGGGATGTTGCCCGGGAAACAATTCTAGATCCAGGAACAGAGGTGAAAAAAACTTCTTCGATGAATGTTCAGCAGAATCAAAACCATTTCAACAAAAGGGTCAAAGGAGACCCAAAAATACTGACTTCAGCTGATGAAACACCCCTACCTGACAGTTCAAACAAATTAATGAACCAACTAAACTTGACTTCCAGTACAGTACAAAGTTGACATCATCATCATCTTCATCATGATTTATCGTTTATTTATTACATTCGAAAACCTATTTGAATATTCATAAATAGCTAACAATTAAAATCCTTCTAATAGTTAAATAATTTTATAAAAAAAATAACAAATTAAAAACTATTGAATATTAAATATCATAAATAAACGTTTAACAGTTCAATTAGAAGACAGTAGTCAGGAACTAACCAATTTACCTGCTCAATGTCTCTTTCCACGGGACCAGTTCTATTAAGATCGGAATCAGTGCGTGACATCACTCGAAACACAAAATTCAGCGCTCAGAAGAAACTAGTCCCCAAACTCAACACCAAACTCTCACACTACCTCACCCGTTCTCGTGCCCGAACCCTTCCATTCACCCAACAACCCTCCCAAACCCTCACTAAGCCATAATAGATGCCATGATTGGTTTGTTCTTAACAGCTTCTTAGTTTAGATGACCCAATTCCCATGCTTTCAAGTTCAAACCTTCCGCAACCTTCTGAAAGCTTGCATAGCTCAAAGAGACCTCATAACAGGCAAAACCCTCCATGCCCTTTACTTCAAGTCTCTCATCCCATCCTCCACCTACCTCTCCAACCACTTCACCCTCCTCTACTCCAAATGTGGTTCCCTCCACACTGCCCAAACCTCCTTCCACCTCACTCAACACCCCAATGTTTTCTCTTACAACACCCTCATCAATGCATATGCCAAACACGCCCTTATCCACCTTGCCCACCAGCTGTTTGATCAAATTCCCCAACCGGACTTAGTCTCTTACAACACCCTTATATCTGCCTATGCTGATAGGGGTCAGTGTGGGCCAGTCTTGAGGCTCTTTGAGGAAGTTAGAGAGCTCGGTTTGGGCCTTGACGGGTTCACGCTGTCTGGCGTGATCACCGCTTGTGGTGATGATGTTGGATTGCTTCGGCAGTTGCACTGCTTTGTGGTGATGTGTGGGTATGATTGTTATGCTTCGGTGAATAATGCAGTGCTCGCTTGTTATAGTAGGAAGGGGTTTTTTAATGAGGCGAAGAGGGTGTTTAGGGAGATGGGGGAGGGTGGGGTCAGGGATGAGGTTTCGTGGAATGCAATGATTGTGGCATGTGGGCAGCACCGGGAGGGGTTGGAGGCGGTGGGATTGTTTATTGAGATGGTTAGGAAGGGTTTGAAGGTTGATATGTTTACCATGGCCAGTGTTTTGACTGCATTTACCTGTGTTAAGGATTTGGTTGGGGGCATGCAGTTTCATGGAATGATGATTAAGAGTGGGTTCCAGGCGAATGCACATGTTGGGAGTGGGTTGATTGATTTGTATTCTAAGTGTGCTGCTGGCATGGTGGAATGTAAGAAAGTGTTTGAGGAGATTCATGCACCTGATTTAGTTCTTTGGAACACGATGATCTCTGGGTTTTCACAGTATGAGGATTTGTCTGAAGATGGCCTTTGGTGTTTCCAGGAGATGCAGCGCAAGGGTTTTCGTCCGGATGATTGTAGTTTTGTGTGTGTGACAAGTGCTTGTTCTAATTTGTCATCCCCTTCTGTGGGAAAACAGGTTCATGCATTGGCTATCAAATCAGACATTTCTTATAATCGCATTTCAGTGAATAATGCTCTTGTAACTATGTATTCCAGATGTGGGAATGTTCATGATGCAAGAAGGGTGTTTGATACAATGACAGAACATAACACGGTGTCTTTCAACTCAATGATTGCAGGCTATGCACAGCATGGTGTTGAAGTTGAATCGCTCAGGCTTTTTGAACTGATGCTGCAGAAAGATATTGCACCTAACAGCATAACCTTCATATCTGTTCTTTCAGCGTGTGCGCACACAGGAAAAGTTGAAGAGGGTCAGAAATATTTCAATATGATGAAAGAAAAGTTTGGGATTGAACCAGAAGCAGAACATTTTTCCTGCATGATAGATCTTTTGGGTCGGGCTGGTAAACTCAGGGAGGCCGAGAGGATTATTGAAACAATGCCATTTAATCCTGGTTCTATTGAATGGGGTTCTTTGCTTGGTGCGTGTAGGAAGCATGGAAATGTGGACCTAGCAGTGAAAGCAGCCAATGAGTTCCTCCGGCTGGAACCTTATAATGCTGCTCCATATGTAATACTTTCAAATATGTATGCCAGTGCTTCCAGATGGGACGAGGCTGCAAACATTAAAAGGATGATGAGGGAAAGAGGAGTGAAGAAGAAACCAGGTTGTAGTTGGATAGAGATAGATAAGAAGGTGCATGTCTTTGTGGCTGAAGACACTTCACATCCAATGATAAAAGAGATTCATGTGTACCTGGAGGAATTGTTAAGGAAAATGAAGCAAGCGGGGTACGTACCTGATACAAGATGGGCATTGGTAAAAACTGAAGAGGTAGAGAGAAATGAGAAAGAAAGAAGGTTATTGAATCACAGTGAGAAGCTAGCAGTTGCATTTGGCCTGATCTCCACTGAAGAAAGAGTGCCTATATTGATTGTGAAGAACCTAAGAATTTGTGGTGATTGTCACAATGCCATCAAACATATTTCAGCCATCACTGGCAGGGAAATCACTGTTAGAGATACTCACAGGTTTCATTGCTTTAAGGAAGGGCAATGTTCCTGCAGGGACTATTGGTGATGAAAAACAATCAATATTTCTATTACACACCTAACTAATTACACACCTGAGTCAAGTTTTGGTTCAGTAGAAGTTTATCTCACAAGAGCTTAATTCATTAGCTTGACTTTGAAGCTTACTGAAATAAGTTAGAAAGAACTTATTTTTACTAAGAATCATTGTGGTAGGAAGGCCATAAACGTTTAGGTGACAAAAGGCTATAGGTGCAATGAACCTTTGGGTTATCAACCTTACTTTTTCCCAAGTATAAACCATCCAAAAGTCTGAGATTTCTATTTGCAGAAAATTCTTGCGTTATAACTTTGGGTGAATAATTTAGACATTGCATATCATCCCTATTTTCCTTTGGTTTCCTTACGTGTGATTAGACTAGCCAAAGCAATAGACTTTTGGGTGTCCATTCCTCAACTAGCCTTTATTTTTTATTTTTTGTCTATACCTAATGATTGAACGAAAAAGGCGAAGGCCCTTACAATAAGTAGCATCAAGTGCATTTAGGATACCCTACCACAAAAACTAGTAATTTTTGTTGGAGAACAGAGGGTTTTATAAACTCCTCACCAAATCTCGTACTTCTAATATCAGAATTGGATTTGATTGGGATTCAAATCTCTGTTGTGATGCCCATCTAGTTGATCGACGTATGTTTTGTAACCCTGGGGATTCTGAAAGAACAATTATTCATTGATTATGTATTATTCTTAAATGACTTATAGGACTTTCCTTTTGAAGAAATGAAGTCATCAATATCGACCTTCTTATATGGAAGCAATGCATTTGAGAATTATTAATTAGATCTTATTTAAAAAATTGTTGTGTATAATATATTAATTAATACAAAATTTGTTATTTGGGGGCGATTTGGTTTTAATGAGAATTCCTATGGGCATGATTGGACGAGTTGCTCTAGGAGTAAGTGGTAGTTGAGTTAAACATTTCACAGAATAGTGACTTACAAATTTGAAACTTTGACATTCCTGATCTTCTGTTGAATGAATTATGCAATCATTTATTAAAACATTTTTTTCTAGACGGACTCTATTTCTTTTCCTTTTGAAAAACTAAAAAATTGTTCTCTGTAATACAATACCCAATTGCATAAACATGCTTTTAAACTATTTAAACTGGTATTACAATCTATGCCAAGTCTTTCTTGCAATCTAGAATCTTGATGAGTTCACAGAAGCATCATTTTGAGGAAGCATAATTCTCTGAGAAGACAACAATAGATACATGAGAATCTTCAATGGCTTTGATGAGTGCTGGTGAGATTTCATCACCCTTTTCAATATGTTCATATTTGTAGGTTTCCACTTCTTTCTACATCAAAGCCTCAGAAAGATGGCTTGTGAAGTTCTTGCGTATGTCTTCACCTCGATAGCTTATAAAAACATCATATTTTTCTGTAGACAACATAGAACAAGGGTTTAGAGAAAGAAGAAACAACACTGATCATTTTATGTATTTCGATAACCAAAAAATACCTTTTGAAATTTCACAGACTTATAATAACTGAGTTTTATCAAATTATAATGCTAAAAAGTAACAGTTCTGATTGTTGCCACAGAACATTTTTAATCAGAAACATAAAAACAAACCTCAAGTTTTAAAACTTAAATCAATAAAATATATTGAAAAAAGAAAAAAAAAATAAAAAGTTTATGATTTAAAAGTAATATGCATTGTCTAACAGTCAAAATGGAGATTGAAAAGGTGAATTAAAAGTGGATGGTTACAAATTGCATTGCCTCTCACAAAATATGTATACGTTTGGTTGTTCAGGGAAATTTAAAAATATTTTTACTCTTAAAGTAACAATTTTATTTTCTTCATTTTGTGTTTTAGATTAAACAAATGTGCCTCAGAACTTCCAAAAACACATTCATATATTAGTTGAAGATTTTAATGTGAACAATGAAAATTAAATTAAAATAACTAAATCATAATATTCGAACAAGTTATGATGGTATAAAAATCAAAGTTATATTTATTAAATTGTTATTGAAAGTTATATTTGTTAAACTAATTTTAGGTAAATATGTTTATGATATTTTCTACAATTATATAATGAAGGAGTTAGGTAATTATATTTGGAAAAAAATTATAACACGAAACATGGTTAGAAAAATAATGTCTACATTCATAAAAAGGTTTAGATACGATAACATAATAATAAATTTGGTTTTGCTTACTGATCCTTGTATATAATAAAAATGCATATAAAAAAATTATAAAAGTTCTAAAGCATCTTTCTTCTCATTGTCAATGCCAAACAAATAAACCTTCTTTACCATCTTCTTCTTCAACTTCTTCCAAAATGTTTTCAGTTTTTTCACACTCCCTCACTCACACAACCATGTCTCAATCTGCCTTCTTCGAATTTAGTTACAACAAACCTCCTCATTACACTCCTCTCCTCTTCCCTAACCACCTTCCCATCGCTCCGCCGCTTCTCCGCACAACAACCGCTCTCCGCACCAATGCCGCGCCAGATTCGCCTCTCGGTTCTCCCGCCGCCGCCGATGTCATCATCGTCGGCGCCGGCGTCGCCGGTTCCGCTCTCGCCTACACCCTCGCCAAGGTGCCTCTTCCTATTTCCATCCTCGTGCCACGTCACGTGCTGTGGTTTTTTGGTTAAATTACTTATTGGCAGACCTGAATGAATGAATTATGTAGTAGAGATTTCGAAATCCTTCTTCACGTTCGGAAGTTCGTAATTGAAATCATAGTTTATAAATTATTCTAATTGGATGTTATGCGTATTAGAATCGTAATATGCATATTAGAGGAAGTAGTTTGAAACATGTTTTTCTAACACTATTTTATTTGATATAATTTACTTCAAATTAAAATATAAAAAAGAAACATTAAATAATGATTCATATTTTTTTTTTTCTGTAAATTTTAACAGATAGAAAGAGTGTTCTTTATGTATATTATGATTTTGCAGTAAAGTTCTTGCATGATCATAAAATTAGTTTTATGCATAGGTTAAAAAATATTTTTGGAGAAGTTGATAGAAACGGATTATACTAATAAATTTTAATTCATTTTTTTATCATTATTTATGTAAAAGAATTCTCTAAATGATTAAAGGAAATTGCCGAGTGATGTGCTAAATAATTGAATTGATGATTTGGCTTTTGAAATATTTAATTTTTGTAATAAAGTGCGTGTATTTATGGAATATAAATAAAAATCTAATTACAATGATTTATAAATTTAGAAAGTTAATTACGAACTTTGAAAGTCTATGGACTTGTTTAAAAACTTATAAGTAGCTCAAGAGCTTTAGGATTAATGCATTGCAAATAGATAGGTTGGAAGTATGATTATATCTTGTTTTTCTTGTTCATCTACTCTTCCTATATCATGTTCTGTATGTAACCATGAAAGGATCTACAATTAGTGCCTCCAACTCTTTAATATAGAAGGTAGGACCACAATAATCCCGGAGAAAGGATCTCAATTTGGAATTCGGTTGGTACCCTTACACAAGATAGTGCTATATATCTACATTGGTGGTGATTTTCATGTTTTAGGCTCCAAAACAAAATCTTTTCTCACTGTAGTTTGTGTTAAAATTTGTCATCATTTTATGTATCTGGATTATCAAAGACTGTTCAATTCATTGTCAGCATCTCTCCTGCTTTGACTCGGGGAAATTAGATTTATACTATAAGTGAAAGGAATGCTTTGATTGGTTACTATCAAGATCTTCCGTAAGAGTATATGCGTTAAATTTTTTGAAGGATGAACGGCGTGTCCATGTTATTGAGAGAGACTTGAGAGAGCCAGACAGAATCGTTGGTGAACTTCTCCAGCCAGGAGGATATCTAAAGCTAATTGAATTAGGGTTAGAAGGTATGTATCAAATTGGCTAGTAAACAATATTATTCCAGACTGAGGTTGGATATGGTCTGTTTTCTAAACATATATTTTATACATGCACAAATACCCGATTGCAACTTCTTAATTTTTTATGTATTATGCACTGAAATTAGCTTATGCTTAATGGTAGAGTAATTAAGTTTATTGTGGGATACCATTCTCATATTTACATGTGCTGTGTATATCCTTTGTCAGACTGTGTGGATCAAATTGATACACAAAGGGTGCTAGGCTATGTTCTTTTCATGGATGGGAAAAAAACTAGGCTGCCTTATCCTTTGGAGAAGTTTCATGCTGATGTGGCTGGCAGGAGCTTCCATAATGGACGGTTTATACAGATGATGAGAGAAAAAGCTGCTGCTCTGCACCAGTAATCCTCAATATATTGTGATTGTTAATTTAATTATTAAAATTATCTGCTTGGCCACAAAATTAGCCTAAAAATTGCTAATTTTTCATTGGAATTATTGTTTGCAGTATTCATTTTTGCCTGATAATATCGTCTGCTTTGTTTACTGTTCAGTGTACGAATGGAGCAGGGCACTGTAACATCTCTTCTTGAACAGGTTAACAAAACTGTTATAGGGGTTCAGTACAGAACTAAAGATGGTCGAGAACTTAAAGCATATGCTCCCCTCACAGTTATTTGCGATGGCTGTTTCTCAAAGCTGCGACGGTCTCTCTGCCACCCCAAGGTTGAAATGTCTTCTAAATAGTTGAGTGACAATACTTTCCTTTTAATGACACCAAATTGTTGGGAATCGCTCTTTCTTCCCTCCTCCATGAACTCAAAATAGACACTTTGCGGAAGCGTAAATATAAAAACAACGTCAGAAAATTTTAGCGTGGAAAACCTTCTTAATAAGGTAAAAACCACGGGACCAGTAAGCCACTTAAATCTCCACTATAAAAATAATGGGAATACAAAATATACAATAAATATTGTATCTTCAATTTG
>Ga0209700_101584_pt1 | contig 47331 bp, 33 predicted proteins | sample SiratroredBW_FD_187528 | JGI IMG/M metagenome (GOLD analysis project Ga0209700, IMG submission 187528) | Root nodule microbial communities of legume samples collected from California, USA - Siratro red BW (SPAdes) (version 2) | ecosystem: Host-associated > Plants > Roots > Nodule | place: USA...
TTTTCCTCGATATATCTAGGTTTGTTAAGAAGAGTTTGTTTATAAGAACTTTGTTAAGTGTTTGAAAGAACTTATGACATGTCTATAAATCGGTTTTGGTTTATTCATTAAGTTCTCTATAATAACATATATATATATATATATATATATATATATATATATATATATATATATATATATATATATATATATATATGAAAACAGTTCAATTTATAGTTTTCTCTGTGATAGTAAAAACCATTCATACATGTGCTTATAGAAAAACCCTTCATAAGTTAAAACCAATGTATTAGGCTAATTTTGAAAGTTAAACGGAATAAATTTTTGAAAAAATTAACTACACAAGTTATTTTTATTTATAAAAAAGGATGAATGTATTTTATGTTTTCTCTTTTTTCAGGCATTCATAAAAAAGTTGGTGGAAATTACACATATTCAATAAACCCTTAATTAAGTTGTTGGATCTCCCAAACAAACCCTTACTCTATCTTTGTTTGCCAAAAGACAGGACAATTGTATGTCTCTATCTTTGTCGTTTTCGAGTGTTTCGTTTATATTATAATGATATTGCTGTTGGACCATGCAACTATTCTTCACCAACTCTATAATTCATGCGCACGTTCTCACTTCTTATATATCCAAATAATTTGTCCATAGATGGCTGCTGGTACAAGCTACCCCTAATTTACTTTCAATCATGGACAGCTCAAGTGTGCTACAGGATAATTCATGCAGCCTTATATATGCCTACCAAGTCAACTTTTCATTCTTAAATTCCTCCATAAAACCTGCATTCTTAACAGTAATATTTGCTGTTAGCAAGTTCACATCAATTCCTTGTACATATGCGTTAACCACCCCTAGAATCTGCTTATAATGTAACCACTATGCAATCTGATGATATAAATTATAAAGATATTGTATATATTTAAAAAAGAGATCAATAGACATTACCAACAAACTAATTATTATTTATTTTATATAATATTTTTCTTTTCATCCCATTAATTATATCTTATCTTGTATTTTTCTCTTTTCTCTCTTTACTGTTGGAAGATTGACTGTATGAATTTATTGCATAATTATGTTTTTTTTTTATTTAGACTACTTACATTTTTAAATGGAAGGATGTGGTGAAGTAACATGTACGTAACATGCTGCATGGACCATTTGCCTTGATACTGTAATACATGCTGAGGACTATAAATAACTAGACACTTTCTGAATTCAACCAAGGACATGAAGTTGCTTCTTGCAAGAAGTATCTGAGTTTTTATATCCTCTATACAGTTTCTCTGGTAATCAAGGTCTCAGCCAATAACTAAGTGGAAATGGGAAGCCAGAGTTACTTCAAGGCTTTGATTATTTGCCTCATAGCACTAATTGGGTCAACTCAAGCTCAATTTCAGCTTGGTTTCTATGCCAAAACTTGTCCAAATGCCGAGAAGATCATTTGGAAGTATGTTGCTGAGCATATCCCAAATGCTCCATCTCTAGCAGCTGCTCTCTTAAGACTTCACTTCCATGACTGTTTTATCAATGTATGCACATATTTTTGTTTCATTTTGTAGTTTTCATTGAAACCTAGAAGGTCACTTTAACTGACATGTAGTATCTGTTATAATTTCAGGGTTGTGACGGATCAGTGCTTCTGAACTCAACACAAACCAATCAAGCTGAAAAGGACTCTATTCCAAATGTTACTCTGCGAGGCTTTAGCTTCATTGACACAATAAAGAGCCTTCTTGAAGCTTCATGCCCCGGGGTAGTCTCTTGTGCAGATATCTTGGCTTTGACTGCTAGAGATTCTGTTCATGCCATTGTAAGTATAATAAACTGTTTCATCCTCATCTCCAAGGAATCATTGGCTCTTAGAATAACAGATAATTTGTCTCCTATTTGTATGCAAAAAACATATTGCATCTACTTGCATTGTAAACGTGCCTGTATTCTGCACAAATAATTTCAACATTGGTGTTCTTTCTTCTAATTATTTATCTTAATTCACAATATTTTTAATTCTATATTAATATAACAATAACAAACATAAATAAACATTAAAATTTAAATATTTTATTACATTATTATATTGGTAAAAGTAGTTGTGAAATACTTGTCATTTCAGAAGAGATTGGCAAAATATGTACTTTCCCTTAAACTTCACTGATCCTTATAAGGTTGTGTTAAACTCATGCTTGTGTTCTTTATTCTCTAGGCTTTCTTATAGAATGGAAGTGACCAATTTGTTTGTTGTGCCATGCTTGACATGGGTTTGCAGGGAGGACCCTTCTGGAATGTTCCAACAGGTCGAAGGGATGGACTCATCTCTAGGGCAGCAGATCCTTTAACTAGCCTTCCTGCTCCATTTGACAACCTCACTGTCCAACTAGATCTCTTTGGCAAAGTTGGACTTGATGCAAACGACCTTGTAGTGCTTTCTGGTATGTCCAACGTGTAAAACTTTACATTAGAAGAACACAAGTTATCAATGCAAAACTCTATTTTGGATAAGAAAGCAAAAAAATAAACATTTCTGAATCTCATCAGGTGCTCACACGATTGGTGTTGCCCACTGCTCAACAATTTCAACTCGTTTATACAATTTCACTGGCAGAGGTGACACTGACCCATCTCTAGATAGTGATTATGCAACAAATCTGAAGACCTCAAAGTGCAAGAACATCAATGATAACACCACACTCATTGAGATGGACCCTGGAAGTCGTGATACATTTGATCTTGGCTACTATAAACAAGTGGTTAAGAGAAGAGGCTTGTTCGAATCAGATGCTGCATTGCTCACTAGCTCTACCACAAGGTCTATTATCACTAAGCAACTTCAATCAAAAGAAGGATTCTTTGCAGAATTTGCCAAGTCCATGGAGAAAATGGGACGAATTAATCTTAAACTTGGAACTGAAGGAGAGATAAGGAAACATTGTGCACGAGTAAACAACTAAGATTGGGTTTGTAAAGACCAATCTAATTGCAATTTGGATGTCTTCTTTTCAATTTGTTTTTGGTCTAGTTGTTTTTCCAAGTGATGTGGGAAGAATTGGAGAGTGATTCCTAGTTTAGTGATTGTGGGTTTGAAGGGAAGTAATCACCACAAACAAAAAAGCAGAGTTAAGAGATGGAATTTATTGTAGTACACAATTGCAGAATAAAATATTCCCTTCCTATGTTGAAAATGTATTATTCAATAGTTTTTTGAGATTCTCAATATGATTTAAATAAAGTGGATGTACTCCTTCAAATGAACAAAATTAACTCAATAATAATTTATTGTATTTACAATTAAATGCGAACATAGACATATTTGTGGCATCACGATTGTTTAACACATATTTGAAACTTTGAAATGTCAATTTAAAAAAAAAAAAAATTCTTATGACATTTAAGTTAGCACTTTATACAACTCCCCTTGAATTCACACTTCTATATAAAAGGATGAACATTAATTATTAAAAGTTATTTATCTTTGAGAAAAGTTTCCTTAAAATATAATTTAAGATATTAACAAAAGTTATTGTACCGTATATTTTTTTTTTTCTTAATTGCTTCTTTCTCTATTTTCTTTTTACTTATTTTATTGGGTTTTAAATATTGTGTTGTTTGTGAAAAAGGCCCATTTACTATTCTAATAAAATGAAAAACATGTACGAGTTTCAGACACACAAAAATAATAAATCATTCAATGTTCATCTTCTTCTCTATTATGCATGCTTGTATGGGTATTGCATAGAGATTTTTCATTTTCAAAATCACGACTTCTATGGCGTCATATTCAATATGGTATCAAAGCGGATTAATCTCATTCTGTTTCTTTTCTTCACTCATCATCATCGTTGTTAATTCACTCATTTTTTCTTCTTTGTTCTATCCAATTTTTCTTTTTTTTCTTCGTTTTAATGGACCCGTTACAAAATCTGACAAACCCATATTATTTACACCTTAGAGAAAACCCAGGGATGGTTCTTGTCACACCCACACTTGATGGTTCTAATTACCACGAGTGGAGCCATGGAATGAAGCGAGAGTTGCTTTCCAAGAATAAGATCAAATTCATCAATGGCGAAATTCAAGAACCAGCGAAGATAGATCCACTTCATGATGCATGGGAGAGATGTAACATGATGATAATATTTTGGATCACTCATATATTGAATGCTCATATTGCTCACAATACAATATACATTGACAGTGTTGAAGATCTTTGGAACAATTTGAGAGAAAGGTTTTCCAAAGGAGATCACTTTTGGATTTATGATAGATTGCAAGAAGTTAACTCAATTAAGCAAGGAGAACGAAATGTTTCGAAATATTTCACTGACCTTAAGGTTCTATGGGAAAGAACTTGATTTTCTAAGACCTATACCGTCTTGTACCTGTGAAACGAAATATAGTTGTCACGTGATCAAGATCATCAGCAGTTATAGAGACTCTGAGCACGTGATGTCATTCTTGAAGGGTCACGGAGATGTCTATGTGAATGTTGAGACGCAAATATTACTCATGGATCCATTACCTAATATAAATCATGTGTTTTCTCTTGTACAACAACAAGAACGCCAACTCATTGGGAGTAGGAGAATTGATTGAATCAAAATCTTTCATCGAAAATACTACTAACCAAGGATGGAGATTTCAAGGTAATCGTGATCGTGGAGGTAATAATCAATCTAATGCATGAAAAATGCAGGGAAGAGGACGATTAAAGAATTATGGAAAATAGTGTAGCTACTATCATAAGATGAATCATAACGCAGAAGAATGTTATCCGAAGCATGGCTTCCCACCCTGGATGAAGCAATGATATAAAAGCAATGTGAATCAAATAGAAATACAACCAAGCTCTTCAAAAAATTTGGAAGAAGAACAAACGAATGACACAAACAACAAACAAGTGAATCAATCATTGACTCTGAATAGGTCCAACAATTATTAAAGATTCTTCATAGTTTGGAAGAATGAAATGGATAGATAAACACCATTGGTGAGGCAAAATCTATGTAGAATGAGAAAGGTAATTCATTCTAGATTCTTGATACATGAGCCACGAACCATGTTACGTGTTTAAAAATATGTTCATTACCTTTTGTAAAATTAAGCCACTTAAAATTGGATTGCCAAATGGTGCGTATTTCATGCAAATTATGCAGGGATTATTCAACTAACCAAAGATCTTATTATATGTGATGATTATTACATATTGGTCTTTACTATGAATATTGTATCTGGTCAGACGCTTATTAATCATTCAAACATTCAGTGTTTGTTTTCTCATGCTGAATGTCAGATACAGGATACCCATACATTGAAGATGATTGGGCATGCTAAGCTGGTTGATGGATTATATCGCATTATTGAAGGAATAGATCAATGTTGTGTTAATAACATGTCAAGTTTCAAGAACTGTGATATTGATATTTGACATTTCAGACTAGGCCATCCATCTAACAAGATTTTGGATCATATAAGTAAAAATAACACGGACATTCAATACGATCAAAGGAATATTTGTGATTTCTACTACTATGCTAAACAACATAGATTAAGCTTTCCGAATAGTGAATCTGTTACTCAAGCAGATTTTGATCTTGTGTATATTGATATATGGGGGCTTTTTGGTATTGCTTATGTACATGGCCATAGGTATTTTCTTACAATTGTTGATGATTACTCCAAATACACCGTCAACACCCAATTTCATCCGGGCAAATAAAAATTATTTTTGCAAATAAAAAAAACATAAAATAAAAGGATAAAAATAAGAAATTAAAACTTTTTAACATGTATTATTTAGTTTGTTTGTCATTTAGAATAAATAATAAAAAGAACTTTGACTTTATAAAATGAAATTTGTAAAAAAAAATGATAAAATAACAAAAAAAACGTATTGGGTCTGTCTTAAGGGAGGTTCATATATAAAAGATAGTTCTGATCCAGTTTGATAAAAATAAAAAGTAAAAATGTTTTCTAATTTACTAAGAGGTTATTATAAATAAAAAAGGTTACTATTTACATCTCACCCACATAAACCTTAAGGTTTAGAGAACTACACTGCCCAAGTCTTTATGTAACTTTAATATCTTTAATTAGTGTCTGACAAATCACCTATTCCTCTTTATCATATTATTCTCAAGGGAGGATACAGAAATGGAGAGATACAGAGAATACATAGAGATACTTAGAAATTTAGAGAGAAAAAGAGAATGAGGAAAGAAAAATATTGAAAACTATTATTGGGTTCTGTTAAAAAAAATCTAAGAGTTCGTATTCTTTCTTTAATTCTGTGCTGTTATATATTTTTATCTGTTCAGTATCAATGAGTAATTAGTTTGCAAACATTGTTAAATTAATTTTAATGATCACAATAAATTATTATATCGCGAGATGATTGCTGCTACTAGCACGATCACGATCATATAGGTGTTTGATATGGTTGTTGTTACCGCACCGATCCTGAGATTATCTAATCGTTGCATTTTTGCACAACTAGTATTGTTCATTGTTTATCTGGCTGCTGCTAACACTGTTAGTAGACTGACCCCAATAAGCACAGAAAAACAAACACAAAACCCCAAACCAGAATAAAAAATCCCTAAACTCAAACAAAGTTTAGAAACCAATCTAACTCAATAAACCCACAAAAATTCTCATCAGAAACCAGAACCCACAGAAATCCTCAAAACTCAGTAAATCCAAATACTCACTCAAAATAACACCAAATAGCCTTTCCGAAAAAAAAAAACAGGACTAGTTAATCAAAAACCAGTCCAGAGTCAGTAGCAAATTCAATCCAAAAAATTAATAATCCTAACTCCATAACAAATGATCGAATACAGGATAGTCGAAGTCCCAAATTCGAAAATTTCCAAACCTTGTATCAAAACATAAACAATTCAAAAATAGAAATTCACCCAAGCAACCAATCCAGAAACAAAACCTAAGGCAAAGAAGCCCCTGTTCCCAATTAAAAAAGCCTAACGTCAACAACCACTCTCCCTCATGAAACCAAATAAGTACATTAAAGAACAAAACCAAAATAATCATTCCAGAAACAAAGTAACTCAAATATACGATTACAACCCTTTCTGCCACTGCGTGGGGGTAGTTATAGAATTCAAAACAGAAAACCCTAAGTTTGGATGCACCTAAAATCCCAAAGTGAGATTTAGAAATTGAATGAATCAGAAAATGAAATAAAATAAAAGCATATATAGAAGAAGGAAAGAATGAATAAAGGAGTCGTAGTAAAAAAAAGTATTTGAGGGATGATTCAACCATGATACAAAACTATTTAAGTTTATATAGTCACATTTTTTCTATTTTACTTAATGTATTACATCAAAAGTAATTAAGTAATTAAAAAGATTAATTGATGTGTTGGATATATTATGGAGGAGTAATAATAATGTAAAATCTATATAAAAACATCTAGTGCCCAAATGAGATCCAAATTAAAGTCACTAACCCTATAAACACAAACTAAATATACACACATAACTAATCAATTCATTTGTTAGTACTTCATCAAACTTAAGTCTATAAAATCAACTACTTTGACAATACTTAATAAAACTTAAGTTTATAAAATCAACTACTTTGACAATACTTAATAAAACTTAAGTTCATCTAATATAAATCACTCACATTAAAATGAAAATTAAAAGAATATTCATTAGTTTTATCTCCTTCATGAAGCACATCAATAAAAAGATTCTCCTCCTCTAAGTTAAGTTGGGATGATAAGAACATCATCATCTTCCACACCACCTTGGACTTGACCTTCAACCAAGTGTTCATCATCTCCATTTGAATTAAGAGTGTCATTTAAATCTATATTGCCTAAGTGTGTGAGTTGTGGAGTGTGATTTGTTTTCTGGCTAATAAGGAGATGTCCAAGAAAATCTTATTAGTGTATGCTCAAATGACGTTAGATATGTGAGTGTGACTGAGGTTTTAGAATTAAGAGATAGTTAAAATGCCTTAATTAAATTAATTTAGTTTTATTTTAATTAAAATTGAAATGAAATCCAATCAAGAAGAAAGAGTGAACATAGATTCTTCATTTATCTTGATTAAATTAATTTAGTTTTATTTTAATTAGATTTGAAGTAAAACCCAATCAAGCAATACGACAATAAAAAAGAGGAGTAAACTCCAGAGACTCTTCATTTGCCTTAATTAAATTAATTTAGTTTTATTTTAATTGAATTGAAATGAGATCCAAGAGATGTGAACGTGCAAAACAACAAGACTCTTTATTTGAAATTAGATGAGACTCTTTATTTGAAGAGGGGTGCAGAGAAACTAAAAAGACTTTTTATTTAAAATGGGGTTGTAATGAGGAGTAAAGGTGAAGAGACTCTTTATTTTTTGTTTAAATTTTAATTGCATTGCATTAATTTTAATTAGGTGGTGTTAGGTGACAACATGTATTACAATATCACAATTTAATTGCACTAATTTTGAATGAAATTAGACTCAAGAAGGTGAACCGTTTGATACACTAAATAAATCGCGATTACACGTATTTTACGATTTTGTTCGACGATCCGTACGATTTTGCTGTATAACGATCCTGTGTGGAATTTGAATCACACAAAATATGTAAAATCGTAAAATCTTACGATTTTACGAGTAAACTCTCAGATTTTAACTACCATGGTAGTACCTCTAATTCCAATTAGGCAAAAGGCCCAATTTGATTTAAAAATAATAATAATAGATGAAGGTTGGGAAAGGCAATGTATAATGTGGACTTAGCCCATTCTCTCGTGAATGAAGGAATGAAGAGGGACAGATTAGAAAAGGAAGCCACGTCGCTGTACAGGACTTAATTCACTAGGATATTAAAAAAGAGAAGAAAAGTTTTGGTAGGTTTGTGGCACTGGGTGCTCCTATCCCGTAGATAGATATTTAGGATTTATTAAGTTTTTTTAATCTTAATAATGAATAATTATATTTATATTATATTTGTTTTTCTTTTTTTTTGGCATATTTGTGGTGGTGAGAATTTCCATGCCACGTATGTTTTTATCTCGTATATGTTTTTTTTTAATAACAAAATAAAAGTAAGTTAGGAAAAGAATAAAAAAATCCTTTTCTATAAACGTAAACTTTAAAAAAAATATTAGATTTAAAATAATTTTAAAAATAATTAACAAATATATATAACATTTTCAAAAATAAAAGAAAAAAAACATTTAATTAACACTTTTAATAAAATTTTAACAATAAATAAATATAAAACTTTTTTTCTTAAAAAAAGCAAGATTAAATGAAATTTTGAAAAAATAAAAATAAAAATATCAAATATCATCAATCAATTTTTAAAATTAGAACTACGTGATCCCTAATTTTCCTTTAGAAATACGTAGTACCAAGGTCAATCCTTGTCGGGTTTAAAAAATTAAAAAAATAAAATTTGTGTTTGTTATTATTTGTTTGCTTATTGTTCATTCTTAGTCTGCATTTTTGTAAATATATATTTATTCTTATTTGTTGTAATTACTATTTTTAGGAAAAAATAACATTTTGTAAAGCCACACTTATTTCTATTCATTTAATTAAAGGTACCGTCTTAGGACGGGCATTGTGGGGTGCTAATACCTTCCCCACACGTAACGGACTCCCAAATCTTGAATCTAGTTTGTAGGCATTTTTATTTTTTTGATTTTTTTTATAGTTTTCCATAATAAGCTATAGTGGCGACTCCATTATCAATTTAAACATTTTTTAAAAATAAATTTTTGATCGCCTCGTTGTAATCTCGGTTGCGACACACACTTAGATTATTCCTGATGAAAAACAAGAGTAAAACTAGATATCTTTTAAATCATTTTTTTGCTTATGTGTAAGACTCAATTTGGCAAATGTATTAAAATCATCAAAACTGATAACGAGTGTGAATTTAGTTGTAAAGAATTTTATGATAACTTTGGCATTGTGCATCAAACTTCATGCATTGAAACACCACAACAGAATTCTATGGTAGAGAGAAAACATCAACATATTTTAAATGTGGCTAGAAACATCATGTTTCATTCAAATATGCCTAAACAATTATGGTCATATCCAATATGTCATGCTGTATTAATTATAAATCGTATTCCTTCTGTTGCAATGTATTTCAGAATACCTTACGAATTACTTTATGAACAAAAACCTGACTTGTCTGTCTTCAAAGTATTTGGTTGTTTGTGTTTTGCTTCAACCATAACAAGCAATAGAAATAAATTCGATACTAGGAGTAGAAAATGTATCTAAAAATGGAGTAAAAAAATATATTGTTTTAGACATCCAGACTAGGAAAATTTTCATTTTCAGGGATGTTATTTTCCATGAAGAAACTTTTATTTAGCTAGAGAATAAAATTGACCAACTTGATTCTTAGTAAAATCATGTTTGTTTGCCTTTTGATATTGCTAGTGATTACATTAATGAAATGATGCAGCTAGAAGAAAATGTTATGCAATTGGAAGAAGACATTCGTGAAAATGGAGATTTGAGAAGATCTGCTAGACTACGAAAGACTCTTGAATATTTGAAAGTTTATCATCACCAAGTCTCTAATTTCATCAAGATTGATTCCAACAGAACGCAAGTTAAGTATCCACTTAGTTCAGTCCTTTTTTATGATCATTTGGATAAAAATAAACTATGTTTAATCACATCCATTTCATCAATGCTGAGCCTTGATCATACAACGAAGTTGTTCATAAATCATAATGGAAAGATGTGATTAAAACAGAAATTGATGCACTCAGAATTAATAAAACTTGGTCTCTTGTTAACCTTTCACCAGGAAAGATATCCATAGGTTGTACAAACTGAAGTTGAATGCCAAAGGAGAAATTGAACGATATAAGGCGAGACTTGTGGTAAAGAGGTACACTTAGGTTGAAGGAGTTGATTACTATGATACATATTCGCTGGTGGCTAAAATGACTACGGTGCGTCTTCTCATTGCCATTATAGCCACTAAAGAATGACATCTTTATCCATTTGATGTAAACAATGCATTTTTACATGGCGATTTAAACGAAGAAGTCTATATGAGTCTACCTCAGGGATTACAAGCTGAAAGACCAAATTAGGTTTGTCGCCTCAAGAAATCTCTATACGGCTTGAAGCAAACCAGTCGACAATGGTATGCCAAACTTGCTAGATTTTTACAGAATATTGGGTTTGTTCAATCCTCGTCTGATCACTCTCTGTTTACAAAGAAAACAAATTTTAGTTTCATGGCTTTACTTGTTTAAGTTGATGATATTATTCTTGTTGGAGATGATGCTTGCCATATGAACGAGGTTAAGAAACTCTTGGATGAAAATTCAAAATCAAGGACCTTGGTAAATTGAGTTTTTTCCTTGGCCTGGAGATAACTAGATTAAAGGAAATGATACATGTGAACTAGAGAAAATACGCATTGGATATTCTACCTGATCGTGAATGCTAGTTACTAAGCCATGCTACACTCTCATGACTAAAGATATAAAACTGGTTTTTGAACAAACTGAAACCATCAATGAAGAAGAATCCTATCGTCGTGTTGTTGGAAGGCTTCTTTATTTGACAAATACGAGACTAGATATAAACTTTCCAGTACAATTTTTGAGTCAATTCATGCAATCGCCAGATGAACACCATCATAAAGCTATCAATTAGATTATGAGATATATAAAAGGATCACCCACTAAGACTGGTCTTCACATACACATATACAGGTTCAACATTGGTTTATTGAAAAACCAGGAAACAGAGCACGATCTCCAAATCTTCTTCAGAAGTGGAGTATCGCTCTTTAACATCAATTATGTGTGAGCTACAGTGGATAACCTTTCTCCTTTGTGATCTTCAGATCAACATGCATGACCCTACAAGTGTATATTGTGATAGTCAAGTTGCACGACATATTGTTACGAACCCAGTGTTCGTGGACGTACCAAACACATGAATATTGATTGTCATGTTGTTAGAGAAAGATTGCAAGTTGGTTTATTCAATATTTTTCCTATTGGAAATTCAAAACAACCTGCAAATGTCTTTACCAAGGCACTTGAAAAACATGCATTTAATTATGTCATTAACAAGCTTGATATGATAGATTTTAATCATACAACTTGAGGGGGGCTGTTGGGTTTTAAACATTTAGCTTTATTATATTGTAAAAAAAAAAAACCATTTACTATTCTTATAAAACAAAATGCCTATACGAGTTTTAGAGATACAAAAATAATAAAGCATTTATTGTTAATCTTCTTCTCTATTATGTGTGCTTGCATGGGTATTGCACAGAAAATTTTTCATCTTTGAAATCACAGCTTCTTCAAACTCAATATTCCAATATATTTTGACACTCTGTTTTTAAGAGATTTAATTAGATTTTTATATTTATAAATAGATCCAATATGATCATTCTATCAAGTAAGTAACAATAACCTTTCTGAACTTATGCGAGACCAATAATTATGCTATAGGAGCATGTTTTGGTCAAAGTAATATCATTACTTGCTCAAGAAATATTTTTAATAATACTCAAATTAATTGTGCTAATATTGAGAACAAAATGCTTATAATGGTGTGTTTTGAAAAAATATAAATTATTTTTCATTTACTTAAAAGTTATAATTTATACTAATGATATTGTTACTAACTTTGTGTATTTAATTTTAAGGATGATTAATTGTTCATCAAAATAATAAAAATAGATTTAACCTATATAGTTACATCTTTCTTAAATTTAATTTGTAAAATATTTTCATAAATATATTCTAAATTTGCTTTATAATTTTTTTAATTTTAAAAATGTAATTTTAGTTTTTTAATATTATGTTAATAATGAATTGAATATTTATCCATAAAAAAATTTTAAAAATGAATTTAGATTTTATTAAATGAAATGTATTTTAATTATTTTTTTATATGGATTAATAATTTTTTCTTCTTTATAATTTGAAATAAAATTTATCCAAGATAACCTTTAATGGCGGGCATAAATTGCTTATGATTATCTAAACTGTAATTTATTAATTAAAATATAATATATTTTTTAAAAAATATTTATTAAAAATGCTAGTTATTTAAAATAAAGATGTATTGTGGATATTGCATAACGTAAAACATAGTTAAATATGTATGAAAATTATAATAATTATTTAATTGCTGATAAAAATTTTATAATTAGCAGAGTTTTTGAGTAAAAATCTGTTAGATTAATTATTAAGCTCGTTTGTTTAAACTTAAAACTAAAGTTACTTATTATCATAAAAGGCTATAATTTTCTTTTATCACAAATTAGCGATTTGTTCATCATGATTTTGGGCTTTAAGTTCCAGCCCGGTCCAGATTTCTTGCATCTGCGTTCGGCCCAATATCCATAAACCCTAATTTAGTGTTTCACACTCTCATTCTTCACTGCCTATTTAATCAAACTTATTGCCAAATCTTATGCATCTGCATCTTCCTCTTCGTCGCATTCATTTGGGCAATCGAATAGCTGCTTAGGGTCCATCTTGTTCTCTGATTTCGAGACGGAATTTTCCTGAAGGTTGCGCCTTTATGAATTTGAGTTTCTGTATTTGTTGTTCTGTGATTCCTCTTCTTGTCTCCTTTTTTCGACGTTGATATTTTAGGTTTTAATTGTGTGCTGTGACGAGACAATTTTGTGGACTAGAGTTTCTGATCTGGGTAATTACCTAGAAGTTGATTATCAAACCCTTGGCTGTCTGAGCACACCAAAATTTTGAAAATTAGTATTTTTTTTTTTTGACAATTTTCATTTCCCAAAATAATAGTGTTGACTCTCACCCTTTTTCAGATATCTTTGGTTTTTGTATTCTAATTGTGCTAAATTGGCTTATGATGATAATTTAATTATCTTAGCGGATTTCAGTGAGATCTCTATCAATGATCTGATTGTTACACACACTGAAGCCAATGTTTGTATGTTTATAGTGTTTGTTTCAAATGTTGTACATTTGGTCGTTGCATGTATTTCAATTTAATGTATTTGTTCTTAACTGTGCTATAGTTACCACCTGGTTTTTGTTACTTATGAAATGTGTTATATGGAGTGTTAATTTTGTAATGGTGCTATGATGAGATGAAGCACTTAGGTGTTTTTGGCAGTGGACGTAACCGCAAGGTTTCGCCGTGAGCCTTCAATTTTAACGACTTCTCCTTCCACTGAGCACCATAATTAGGGATGATTTTCATTTGCATAAAATCATTAGGTATATTGTTTGAGTAATTGCATATTATTTGGTATGAGGGTTAAAAGATTAGGAGCATTGTTTTCCATTGCGTCCATTACCAATTCCGGGGATTACATGGTTCCTCCTGGTATAATGGCTCGGACGCCATATTCATGATGTGGTCATCCTGATTGGTGGTTTCATCATCATACCATTTGGTCTTGGAAACGCCACCAACATTGTTACTATTTAATTCAACAGTGGAAGAATTCAAATTTGATTCTGATTGCAGTTGATTATAGGTAGATGTAATGTGTAGTTCATTTAAATTATATATTTTTAGGTATGGAATATTTGTGAAATTGTCGTAGTATTTGGTAATTTGATTTGTGTGCTGTGAAGAGGCAATTTTGTGGACTAGAGTTTCTGATCTGGGATCATACTCAGAAGTTGATTATGAAACCCTTGGCTGTCTGAGCATACCAAATTATTAAATTATTATTTTTTTAATGATTTTAGTTTTGGCTTTAATGTTTGATTAAATTAAAACAACGTTTATTTGGCTTATGATGATAATTTAATTATCTTAGCGGATTTCAGTGAGATATCTATCAATGATCTGACTGTTACACACACTGAAGCCATTGTCTGGATTTATGGAGACTGTTCTACCGTTTTGATTAATGTTATTATTATTTGTGAATTTATGATTTATTTTAATTAATTGAACCTTTTGAAATTTTTATTGAATAGATAAATCTGCTATAAATCATGAATTGAAAGGAGAGAGAGCTTCAAAAGAAGCATTTCTGAATTTAAAACTTCATCAGGTATTTGGTTGTTGTTTTTGTATGCGTTTGTATTGCTTGTTATTATTGTGGTCTTGTGTGGTTCTGCTCAATCGTCGTGCATGTTTGAGATTTCTGCTTTTTAGGCTCGTTCCCATGCTCAACCCATACCCCATACCCAGAACTTCCCAAACACGGAACCAAAGCAACACAAATTCACCTTCATTCACCCTAAATGGAATATCATAAACTAAATGGAATATTCCTGGTGACAAGAATTGATTTCCTTATATCTGACATGTAATGGATCAAAACAAAAGTATCCTTAAAAGAAGATAATCTATATGAACAACTCATAATAGATCAGAGTATTCTTTCTTAAAAGATATATGAACAACACATGGATCAAAGTATTCTTAAAAGATATATGAACAACACATAATGGATCAGATCAAAGTATTTTTAAAAGATATATGAATAACACATAATGGATCAAAATATTCTTAAAAGATATATGAACAACACATAATGGATCCAAAGTATTCTTAAAAGATATATGAACAACACATAATGGATCAAAGTATTCTTAAAAGATATATGAACAATACATAATGGATTAAAGTATTCATATATGAACAACTCATAATGGATCAAAGTATTCTTAAAAGATATATGAACAACACATAATGAAACACATAATGAATCAAAGTATTTTTAAAAGATATATGAACAACACATAATGGATCAAATCAAAGTATTCTTAAAAGATATATGAACAACAACACATAATGGATCAAATCAAAATATTCTTAAAAGATATATGATCAACACATAATGGATCAACAACACATAATGGATTAAAATATTCTTAAAAAATATATGAACAACTCATAATGGATCAAAGTATGTTAAAAGGTATATGAATAACTTATAATGGATCAAAAAGATATATGAACAACTTATAATGGATCAAAGTATCCAACCTTAATATTTTGACTATCTTTTACATAATTACTTCTCTTGAATTTCAACCTCATCAAAATAGTCATATGTGAAGTTTCTTCGCAAATATAATTACAAGAATACATCTACTTTAATTAAAAGAACTACATCTTTTTCTATTATATCTTCACAAAATAAAAATAGGTTTAATTACATTTTTTCTTACCTTTTGTTTACTGAGTTTAAAAAATAAATGATTTATTAATAAAGTGGTCAAATTAAATAAAATAAATAAATAATAAAAAAGTAAATATATGACATCTAAAAGCTATATACCAAATAGTTAAGTTTGTAACCAGCAAGAACGAAAAAATGTAAATATATTACTTATTTTTTAAAATTCTCATCTAAAATTGTGAGTGTGTTTATAAAAAATAAGTTAATTTAAACATACATTAATTTTAATAAGAATGTGGTCGCGAATAAAACACTAAAATAAATGTTATATTTTTCTTGAAGAGAATGAAATTTAGGCTTTTCTTTTTCATAGTTTTATTATTTCAGAATTATTGATTGAGTTTGCATAGTCCTTTTTAAACCTAGGATGCATTAAAATAATTTTTGTTCAAGAATATATATTTCTTTCATTAATATGTCACTACATCACTTAATATTTTTTTAAATAGTTTATATATAGTATAAATATTTTTTACTTTACTCGCAAATCAGAGATTTTTTGTTTTTTTTTCTTGATTAGCTTAAAAATTCATATATGTTGTGATTTTTATTAGTTAATAGTATTATTTTTTGGTAACACTTAGTAGACAGGATCAAATTTTGCATAAAATAAATATTTTTTTTTGAAAAAAAATTAGAAAATAAGCTTTAAAATTAAAATAATAATAACTATTTATTTATTAATTGTTACATTTTGTTTTTTTTGAGTTATTTCACGAACGAAACACATGGTTCTCTCCTTATACGACGTCGCTTTCTTCTACTACTACTGCTGCTTCGATGCTTTCATATCTCTCTCATTCTGGTACTTTTCATCTGCATTTATTTAAGATCTATTAAATTCTTCACTTCTCCATTCAATGCATCCATTTTTTTTTGGTGTTTCACGCGTCTTCATTTACCTATAAATTGCTCCGAAGTTCCGTTCTCAGTCTTCTCTGACACCTTTACAGAAATTTCTATATACTTGTTTTCCTTTGGGCTATTTTTTTTTTTTTTTTTTTTTTTTTTTTTTTTTTTTTTTTTTTTTTTTTTTAATTTTGGAGATTGGACTTTGCTGGCGCACAATCCATATGTAATGCCTATGATTTTGGAGTTTTATTTACGAGAAATTTAGGAAATAAATTAAACCGAAGTTTGGATGCTTACTACATATTATGTTGAAAAAATATTGTTGATAATCTGGGATGATTAGAGTGTTCTTGTAGCTCGGGCTGCATAGTTGTTATTCTGATGATTTATCCTACTTGATTTTCGTTGAACTAAGCAGTGATTCTGTTGGTTATAGATGTTTGGTATTAGTTTATATTCCCAGCTCCGAATTTTGTTTCCTTTCGAATCGAACAAATATTTTGTGTTCTTATCCGTACTAGAATTTTGAAGAATACTTTTGATTGTATTTCCGTTTGTGTTTTGGTGTGTTCTAATTGTGAGTTGTGACTTCACAGACTCAAATCTCAAATATTAGGAATATCAATATAAGCCCAGCAAGAAATCTTATTCCTCCCAGCTTTCGACATTACCTATCTTACGATAAGAAATTCTAGAGTTAGTCTACAGTTACACAAGCTGTTCAGAGCGTAGACTAAGCCACTGAGACTGAGAATTCAACACATCATTGATTTTTAAATGTAGTAAAATAGCTGCAGAGTGCATAAGTTTATGCAGAATATATATTTTTTTCTTTGATGACCATTGTATTCTATGTTTTATTAGCTTAGTATGAGTTAGAGTATGTAAGCCTATGGAAGACTTTTTACCCTATTACAGTGTTTCCACTTTACAGGGTAGGGAGCTGGTTGTTCATGGCTCTTTCCTCCAGACATCCACATCTCTTCAATCATATCAGGACTTTTGTAAATGCAAAGGTCAAATGGGTTCGAGATCCATATCTTGATAATGCAGTCCTGAAAGAAAAAGATCTCAAGCAAATCATTTCTCTTAAGAACCAAATCATTTCATCTCCTTCCAAAACCCTCTCCATGTATACTGTTTCTCATCTAAAAGCTTCCCTCAACCTTCCCACTACGACTTCCAAATTCATTGACAAATATCATTGTGTCTTCACACAGTTTCAACCTGGTCCTGGTCTTCCTCCAGTTGTCAAACTCACACCTCAAGCCTTTTCCATCCACAGAGAAGAAATGGCCGTTCATAACTCTCCCACTAATCGTGACGACACCGTTCAGAGGCTCTCAAGGCTTCTAATGCTTGCTGGCATGACAAAATTGCCTCTTTATGTAATTGAGAAGCTAAAGTGGGATATGGGTCTTCCTCATGATTATGTGACGACCCTTTTGGCTGATTACCCTGATTATTTTGATGTTTGTGTTGTGGAAGATCCGTCATCTGGAAAAGAATTGCTTGCTTTAGAGCTTGTTTCATGGAGAAAGGAGCTTTCTGTGTCTGAGTTAGAAAAGTGGACAATGGGCTTGGGCATAAGTGGAGATAAAAGAAAGCATGATATTGCATTTCCCTTAATTTTTCCGAAAGGTTTTGATTTAGTGAAGAGGGTGAAGACTTGGGTTGATAATTGGCAAAAGTTGCCTTATGTTTCTCCATATGAAAATGCTTTTCATCTCGACTCAAATAGTGACCAAGCAGAGAAATGGACTGTCGCAATATTGCATGAGTTGCTTTCTCTTCTAGTGTCAAAGAAGACAGAAAGAGAAAATTTGCTTTGCTTTGGAGAGTGTTTGGGATTGGCCATGAGATTTAAGAAGGCTTTGGTTCATCATCCTGGTATATTTTACATTTCGAATAAGATTAGGACTCAGACTGTCGTACTTAGAGAGGCTTATAGTAAAGATTTTTTGGTTAAGAAACATCCATTGGTGGGTATGAGATATTGGTACATTAATCTTATGCACAAAACTTAGGAGCACAATGAGCAAGCTGATTTGGTGGATGATCATAATGTTAAAATGTTTAATTTATGAACTTAATTTTGGTAATGTAAATGCATTTTTTTTTATTATGCAATGTCTTGTAAATTTATTAGTTGGCAGTGGCACTAATGCTACCTCAGCTGTCAACAATCACAGCAGGGTGGAGCGGGTGTTTGCCATTCCTTGACATGGTAAAGTTTCATGCGAGTTGCAAGCACAATGATGGCTCACTGGTTGTTGGGGTTACAATTTTTGACAGGGACATAATATCTGTTTTTCCCATGCTGAATTTGGATCCTGTATGGCTGATTGGGGAAGCTTATTTGTTTCCTTCACCCATAGCATACATCTGAAGCATGTTGTGTTTAGTTCCTTGTGTTTTTATTGCACACAAATATGTTATGTGTTGTTCCTTCCTACATTTTTATTCTTCAATCCACTAATTCCTAGGAGAAATTTGCAGTCCTTGCTTTTAACTGACATGAAAGGCAAGAAAGATTTCTGATTTAGTTGAGGAAATCCTCACTTAATTGAAAAAAAAAACAAACTGGAAAACAAATGTGAAAATATAGAACTTAAATCCTACTCACAAGCAGCTAAAATTCAGCCACCGTGTAGTAGATACTTTCCAACTCTAGTCAATTCATCACTACTTCTGTTGGGAGTTGAGATGAGTTTGCTGTTTTAAGGAGCCTGTCCAGCCCTTGTTTGGCAAGGTTCCAACCCCTACTAGGCCGCCCTATTTGCTACACTACTATTTTTTATTGAAGAAAATGTTTCTTAGGCATGAAAATATTATGTGATTCACTATTTCTGAATGCCACAATGGTGACAAAATAACAAAGAAAGTAAATGTTGTGGGTGTAGGCATTGACTGTTGTTGGAATTCAGGATAGATGATATTGAGTATTATTAAAAATGTGGAATTTGAACTTAATTCAATTTTATAAAATCGGCTTGTAAGGTCTGAATTCACTTATATACTATAATTTGACCTTAAGTTTAGTCGACGTGGACTCTTCAAGAGACTCTCTCATACCAAGAATTAGATATCTGAAGTGTGGGATTAGGGAGAAACCTGATAGTGGTTGACATGAGACCCTACGAGCTTGACTAGGATATGCTCTTAATGATTATGATACCATCTTAAGAAAGTGGAATTTAAATCTAATTCAACCTCAAAGTTTATTTGTAAGATAAGGTTTGTATTCACTTATATACTATAATTTAGCTTTATCTCTAGTGGATGTGGGTTCTTCAATAAGTAAATTATGCAACTTTTGGGATCTTAACTTAATTACTATTCATTTCTTCTTTTGTTGTCATACAATTATAAGATTGACATTTTAAGCTAGCAAAGCATGCATTCTCTGTTGCCACATATTACAAAATAAATAATAATTACACAAAAAAAGAAAGCACATTCATCACATAATCCGCTAGTCATGTTGGAGCGGGCTAGGACTTAGGAGGATTAACCATCAACCAGCCTAATCCTGTCCATTAAAGGCTGGTGTGTGATCCGTGATTGGCAATGGGCTGGTCTGGGCCGGTCTATTTATGGAGCAGGTAAATTATAACTATTTGTTTTTGGATCTAATATAAGTTTGATTTTATAATTTGTCTGAAATTTGCATGATTCTCACAAGTTTTTTGATGTATAATTTTTATTTTTGGTGGCCTAACTATATGATTTATGAATGGAATATTTTTGCCTACTTTCTTTGATCTTTATCTTATCCATATACGGCTTTACTTTTGCTAAAGCACCTATCTAAGTTGATTTTGTATTGTATGTGCAGCTGAAGTGCATGTGATTGCAGGACATAGTTTCTTCATCTTTTGCTTGGTGTTGTAGTCAAGTGAACGATATCAGGCATGAAAATATTCAGTGGATGGCAACGTTTTGTTTTTGGACTTCCTTTGTTTTTCCTCCTCGCTCATGTCTTTTCTGGTTTGTAATCTTTCTTTTTTTTAAGAAGTTTAAATTTATGTGTTTGATTGGAGCATAACAAGTTAACATGGTTATTTTTAATCAGTCATGGAATTACACAAAAGCTCAAAAGTGGAAGAACGGCACAAACAACTAAACAAGAAATTTGATCATCTGATTCTTGGGCCTATTGCTGGACAGGGCTTGTCAAATCGTTTGCAATGCCAAGGTTCTTTTTATCCCTTTACCAAAGTTATTTGATTTATGCTGTTGATTCTTGAAATGTTTTATTGTTCAGAATAATATGATTCAGAATAGGATTGTGTTATTAGACAGGAGACATACCCAAAGAAACCAATTGGATTTTGCAAGTATATTTTAGAAGAAAGAATAAAAGGGGAGTTTAGTGGGTTTTGGCAGTTAGTTGTGGTTATAAATAACCCTCTCAGTGAAGGGATCAGGAGATCCTATTGTTTCGTAAAATCAACTTGGATATTCAGTGTGAAAGGAGAGTGCTCCTTTGGTTACTCTCGTGTACATTCTGTTGGTTAGTAAACACAAATGATTCTATCTTTCTATCTTTTGTGTCAATTTGTTCATTGATTGGCTCTTCAAAAGAATTAATTCGTTTTCTGAAGAAAGAAACCTAACAGTTTGTCTCAGAATCTTTGGCTGTATCAAATAGCACTACTGACATAAACCCATCACTAAGTGATATTTGAGAAAATTGTATCTAGCTTGAAATGTTTTAGCAATTTTTATAAATTAATGATATTCCAGAGGTAGGTGATTTAGGTGTACAATCTTACACATATATAAGATGCTAGAGCCTAATGATCTTGTTTATTTTTAATTTTGTTTATCTAGTATAGAAAAAAGTTGAAACTATGTAACTTACTGACGAAGAATGTTCGATGTAGACAGCAGAAAAAAAAGCTGTCAAAGTAGGTCAAAACTTGTGGGTCAACTCAGCCCACCAAGAGTATGGGCGGCTGGAATGGAAAAATAAAAAATGAAGCTAAGATAATGCTTTGTATGATTAAATCTCTATTATCCAACTGTCAAGTAAGTCTAATTTAATGTATAGTATACCTTTTTAGAATATAAGTAAATGTCAAACATAAATGTCCAGTTTGTTTAAAATTAGGGTTACATTGTCATTGAGATAATCAAGTGGAGTTACTTTATTGAAAGTTAATCTTAGGGTAACTTGATCCCCTAAATTATTTATAGAGGAGGCTTTGCGATTCCTTGAAATTTTGATTTCCATTTTCTTTTCATTGATTAAATGCATTAAAATCTCAATTCACAGGAACAAAAGCTCTTACTAGGGCCATTATATATGTCTAGGAGGTTTTGCATTTCCTTGACATTTTGACGTCCATATTTTTCCGTTGATCAAATGCATTTAAAAGTTCTCAATTCACAGGGGCAAAAGCTCTTAATAGGACCCATTCTTCTGAAAGCAGATCAGGTGTAGATGGAAGTATCACATTTGTCACTGTCTTTACCATTTATAATAGTTCTCTCAATGATATGGACGACAGATCAAACACAATGGTTGGCAATGCTTCATATAATAAGTTTGGCAGGTCCATGGCTTTGTTGAATGTCTTCATTAACTTCATTCAGGTAAATGTTGAGTAAAAGTTGTGGGTTTGTGCCATTGCAAAGAGCATATTACCTTTGATTATTGTGTAAACGGGAAATTCTAACAATACACTTTGTATTATTGGTTGAAATTTATTAGAAATTTGTGGCTCCTGCTTTTTATTTAATCAGCCCTTTTCGTGATTTAGTGTTTTTCAGTAAATTTTAATTGATAGTAGACAGTTTTACACTGGCGCTCTTTACTTTACTTTTTATTCTTTCTTTACTTTTTAGATGCTTAGTTAGAAGTGTGTTGTTGTCTTTGTTTTGGTGTTTATAAACTTGAGATAGTGGAATATTCTTGTTTTCATGAGTTTTCACCTTTTCCTACCTTGGCACTAGTTTTTCTGACACACATATCAAAATGTCAGACATCCCTGTCAACATTTGGCTACTGATAAATTTCAATTCGTAGGCAACATATAGCTTAAGTGATTGACTAGTAAATAAACCTTTGGTACTGTGTGTATTGCAAAGTACAAACGGCACTGGATTTGCAGCATTCATTCATCACAGGGCTTAGAATAAATTCCTTACCATTGGGAAAAATAGAAATGCCATAAGCATGTATTGTACACCTTAGCATGTATTGTATATTATTTGAAATTAAATTGTTTCTATAATAGAAAAACAGAGATGAGATGACTAGTTAATATCACTAAACTAGTAAAAAATATAGCAGTGATTTTGTCAGAAACATTTACATGTTTTGAAGTAAACTTGCGTAATATCAGAGTATATCTATTATATTTGCAAGTTGAAAAATTTGTCCTTCTGAAATATTGAGAATATATATTAGTTTGTAGATTACATCTTTTTCAGTTTTTTAAGGATTGTGAAGAAGGTGGGCCCTAACACAATGGTAAAGTTGTGCCTTGGCGTCCAGTTGGTCGTAGGGTTCAAATCTGGTAACCAACTCTTCGTGTACAATGACCCTGTCTCCCATGCCTCTGGTTGTGTCAGCTTTTATTGGAAGGATTGTATTTCTGAATTGCAGTGTGCCGTTATTAACCATTGGATTCTGTACTCAAATAAAATCCATCAGTCAATAAAACCACGCTCAGATGTCTCGTCTCTGATATTTATTCTGATCATGAATCAAATTACTATTTTGTTAGTCACCCAGATTGAACATATTTTGTAACACGCCCAACACAAATAACACGTGCTCTAGCTTGAGGGAGAATGTTGAAAGGCCCATGGTAGTATTAGAATGACACATGTTGATATCAGTTGATTATAGTTAGGGATTTGTTTTTATTATCATTGATTCTTTTTGTATCAACTTAATGTAAATATAAATAGAGCTGTGTGTGTTTGGTTTTAGATGTACATTTACCCAATATTACAGAGGATTCATATTTTTTTGACCTAGAGCTTGTTTTCTTACAATAATACCAACCAGACATCACTCATTCAACATTGTGCTTAATGTGTGCAGTTGGCAATGCCCCAGAGCAAAGTGATTATTCTCACAGATCCTGTGTCTGACCTCTCAGTGCAAAGAAACAAGGTCTCTCTGTATCCTATACAAGGTGAATATTCACGAGACAAGTTGATGCTCCAAAGGATCAGGTCTTACATTGTAAGATCACATTGCATCCACAATAGATAGAACATTTGCTGGTGAAAAATAATTTCTCATCACTCATCAGGGACTACATTTAACTGAATTTTTTTCCTGCTCTCCTGTTCTCTGTTTAATTATAATAATCTATACTATAGCTTTCTTTTCCTGCACACAATAATTTGGACCATAGTTCAGAGCTTTTTGCTAGTTTTATCTTTGTTACTCTTTATCTAGTATTACGTTTCCTCTAATGAGTGTTGTTTAATCATTATATATTGTGTTTAGAACTGTAAAATTTTAATTCTTTAAACTAAACGACCTTATGTTTGTTTTCTTTAAGACCTTTTTAGAAACAAGGCTCCAACAACTTTCTCGGAAGCCGAGGGACATCACTCATTACATCTTCACCGATTCTGATATAGCAGTGGTTGATGATTTAGGGCAAGTTTTTCGTGACCATCCTAATTTTCATCTGGCTCTGACCTTTAGGAACAATAAGGCTCAACCTCTGAATTCAGGATTTATTGCAGTTAAGGGTACCCCGGAAGCAATTTTAAGGTGATGATCTGTACTATCTGTAGTTTTGACTGCAGTTGTCATATGCTACAAAAAATTAAAAACCTGCAAATGGAAAATGCAAATGATATGATTGTAACACTATCCTGCATATATACCATGCAAATCCCTCTGATATGCTTCTTTGATCATTTCCAAGCTTTTTGCCCATTTTCTTGATTTTTCCCACATAGTTTTTGATAACTAATTTTTTAATTTAATTTGATAATCCATGCAGGGCAAAGCTTTTCCTACAAGAGGTCCTGAAAGTTTACAGCACAAAATATAGAAATGCTTCTCGTATGCTTGGTGATCAGTTAGCTCTTGCTTGGGTTGTAATGTCGAAACCTCATTTTGACCCCAGAAGGTTTTCCAAAGCACTTGCTTTCTCAGAAGATATTGGGGGTACTTCGGTATTGTTCTTACCTTGTTCTATGTACAATTGGACCCCACCAGAGGGCGCTGGTCAATTTCATGGCATGCCATTGGATGTCAAGGTATAATGAAGATTTACAACACCAGGATTTCTGTTTGGTTCTCAGCTGAATGCTTGAGTTACATTTTTGGAAATTATATATATATATATATATATATATATATATATATATATATATATGTATTATATGATTAGTTTTTGAACGTTTATTATACACTTACAAAAAGTATTCTGTCTGAATGCTTGAAGATGCATTTTGGGAAATATTAAAGATAACACACTTCACTCTCCTTTTTGTTTTAATTCCTGGTTTGTTTTCGGATGCAGGTTGTTCATTTTAAAGGATCAAGGAAACGTCTAATGCTCGAATCTTGGAATTTTTATTCCTCGTCTCAGGATATTTCAGACATGTTATGTCTCATTCTGGGAAGTGGAAGAACCAAATATGATTTTTGAATAGGTTCACATATCATATGCAGCTGACTTGTGGCATTGAAGTCTCCAAATCCTAGTGCTTTAAATTCAGCCTTACCCTCTTATTAATATGCAATAAGACATATTAATGACTTGTAAATGACTTGATTTATTCATTCTTCTGCTTGGGAAAGTGCTTATTGGAAGATGCACTTTTTCTTCTCGATGGCCATATCAAGAGCATGTGAAGTGTGATATTATTTTGAAATGCTACAGTGGTATGTCCATTCTTGTGCAGTCTGAAAAGATATTTAAAGAGTCTGGATTGATTCCAAATTACCCAGCTGGTCGGATTTGATTGATCTACAATTATAGTCCAATTAACTTAGTTAAACACCCCATTCATGGGTGAAATAACAATGAATGTTGCTTGTTTCCATGAGCGTGTGAAATTTCGAGTGTTATCACAACTGACTAATTAGTATATTTACTGACAGCATATTATTATTATTATTATTGGTGTTATTGTCATTATTATTCTCGTTGTTTTTCATTTCTATGGACAGATAATGAACTTCCATTATACAACCACCAGACCAAAAAAAACCAGTCTGGCTTTGCTTATAGTTCACAAATTTAACTAACAGTTATTATTTGGAATGAAATGCCATGAAGCGGTACATGTAATTGTGGCTAGGAAACCACAAACTGCATCGCAAATTGGTGTATTGATGGGCTTGATTTTGATTTAGAAGATGAGCATGACAGTGCTAGGGGTAAATTTTACTGTCTGAGCATAGACTAAGCCACTGAGACTGAGAATTCAACACATCATTGATTTTTAAACGTAATAAAATAGCTGCAGAGTGCATAAATTTATGCATAATATATATTTTTTCATTTGATGACCATTGTATTCTATGTTTTATTAGCTTAGCATGAGTTAGAGTATGTAAGCCTATGGAAGACTTTTTACCCTATTACAGTGTTTCCACTTTACAGGGTAGGGAGCTGGTTGTTCATGGCTCTTTCCTCCAGTCATCCACATCTCTTCAACCATATTAAGATTTTTGTAAATGCAAAGGTCAAATGGGTTCGAGATCCATATCTTGAGAATGCAGAGTCCTGAAAGAGAAAGATCTCAAACAAATCATTTCTTTTAAGAACTAAATCATTTCATCTCCTTCCAAATCTCTCTCCATGTATACTGCTTGTCATCTAAACCCTAAATCTAAATAAGTGTTTATTTATTATGATTTTATTATACTAATTTTGTTTAAAATTAAAAAAAGACAAAAATATTTTAAAATTATTTTTAAATATGAAAAATAAATTAAATTTTCTTTCTCATAAATATCAAAATCATATTTTATATCATTTAGTACGTTACTGGTTAAATTTATTTATAATAAAAATTATTTAAATTCTTATGATTTAAATGTGATTAATTTATTTGTTTTTAAATCTAAAAGAGAAATTAAGTGTTTTTCAAAGAAATTATTTAAATTATTATTTATTTAAATTGTTATGGAGTATTTAAAAGTATCGAGAAACAATTTCAAGTAAAAAAAAAAATATATATATATATTAAGTATGATGAAAGAATTATCCACTATAGCTATAAAATACTAAGATATATATCACTTTTCTATTATTTTCTTTGTTTATCTTCATTCTTTAATTTAAGAATATAATGGATGTCCCTAATTTTTCTCTTTCATTACCTGTTCAATAGATGGAACATTAATATAGTGTTAAACTCAATATCACTTATCACTTAGATGGATAATTCATTGAATAATATTTTTTCCTCTTACATAGTAATACAAAAAATTATCAAAAGTTTAACGTATAATTAAGTAGGAAACATGTATGCTCTAACATAGTAAAATACTAATATAATATAGACTCATGTATGTTAAATCTAAGGTTTATCCTAAATTTTAGGATGAATTAACGTGGCTGTCTATGTTTTTAAATTCATATTGCGTCCGATATTCTATTAGCCGTATATGATTCTTTGTTATATTTCCCCATTACTATCAAACAACCTTATGTGAATCTAATTAATTCAAATTCTTAAATTTCACTTATTGTGAAATTAAATATTAAGTTTTCAAACCTATCTTAATTCCAATTAAATTTAAATTTATCATTGACATTTAATACAAGTTTCTAATAATATTTTTTTACTCTAGACTCGTACCTACTTCATTAATTGGAATTTCTAAAATTTTAATTTCTTATTTATAATATTTAATTTTTGACCAATAGATAAAAGTTTTTCTATTTAAAACTTATGAGATTTAATATTTTTATATTAAACAATCACACATATATATATATATATATATATATATATATATATATATATATATATATATATATATATATATATATATATATATATATATATAGATATATATATTTTATTTTAAAAAATAAATTAAATAATAATAAAGTAATTTAAGGACGTTACATGTTTCACTAATAAAAAACTGAATAAAAGTATTTTCAATGTAACTTATGGCTTGTACGAGTAGGTGTCGCAAACGTAGTAATGATACGAAAGTCCAGTCATAAGTGGCGTATGTGCGTGGATTACATTGACCTGAATAAGGCATGCCCAAAGGATACATATTCACTTCCTAATATTAACCGATTAGTAGACGGTACGTTAGGATTTGAGATGCTTAGTTTCCTGGACGTCTATTCAAGATATAACCAGATCCGAATGTACCCTCCGGACGAGGATAAAAACGGCATTTATGACGGAAAGATCGAATTATTGTTACAAAATAATGCCTTTTGGCCTCAAGAACGCAGGTGCAACTTACCAACGACTCATGGATAAGATTTTCCATGAGTTGCTGGGGAAAACAATGGAAGTCTACGTCGATAATATGGTAGTCAAGTCAGTAACAGCTCGACAACATGCTACCGACTTGGAAGCGGTCTTCGCCAAGGTACGACGACACAACCTGCGCCTCAACCCGGAGAAGTGTTTCTTCGGGGTTGGGGGCGGGAAGTTCCTTGGCTTCATGATCATGCAGAGGGGGATTGAGGCAAATCCTGACAAGTGTGAAGCCATTTTAAGCATGCGGAGCCCAACATGTCTGAAGGAAGTCCAACAACTGAACGACAAACTTGTTGTTCTGTCCCGCTTTCTCCCAAAGCTGGCCGAGAAGGCCAAACCCTTCTTTAAGCTGTTGAAGGGAGCACAAGTGTTTAGGTGGGACCTGACGTGTGAAGAGATGTTTGACAACATCAAAAGAAACCTGTCTACTTTACCTATCTTGGTAAGCCCACCGCCATAGGCAACATTGCTTGTGTACCTAGCAGTCACACATTCGGCTATTAGCTCGGTCCTAGTACATGAAGAACAAAACAAACAACACCCGGTCTATTTCATTAGCAGAACCCTCCAGTCGGCGGAAGAGCGGTATCAGGTGATTGAAAAACTGGTGCTTGCATTGGTGTTTTCGGCTAGAACGTTGCGTCATTACTTTCGCAGCTACCAAATGATAGTGAAAATTGATTACCCCATCAAGCAGATCCTTCAGAAACCCGAACTGGTAGGACGCGTGACTGCATGGGCAGTAGAGCTCTCGAAGTTTGGCCTCATTTACCAGTCCTGGGGGCCGATGAAGGCCTAATTCTTAGCTGAGTTTATGACCGAGTTACCACCGGTCACCGAGGAAAAAGCCTACTGGTTGCTGAATGTGGATGGTTCATCTAACGTGAAAGGAAGTGGAGCGGGAGTAATACTTGAGGGACCCGGGGATATAACGCTTGAACAGTCAATTCGATTTGAATTCAAGACGTCCAACAAACAAGTTGAATATGAAGCGTTGATAGCCTGGTTGAGACTAGCAAGAGATTTAGGGGTCCGGAACCTTAGATGCAAGAACGATTCCCAACTGGTCGCATCACAGATGAATGGGGAATACCAAACACGGGAGCCCTTACTTCAGAAATACTATGACATAGCTCGAAATTTAACCCTTCAGTTTGACGAAGTGCACATCATACATGTACCTTGCACAGAGAATGACAGAGCAAATCTTTTGTCTAAACTAGCGAGCAGTAAGAAAGCAGGCCAGTTCAGAATGCTGATTCAAGAAACATTACACACACCTAGTTGGGACCATGAAGACGTGTTTGAAATTCAGACAGGTGAAGGTAGTTGGATGACTCCAATAGTGGATTTCTTATCCAGGGACGTCTTACCCGAGGACAAGCTGGAAGCAAAAAAGATAAGGAGACACGCGGCTTTGTACACTTTCGTGAATGGTGAGCTCTTTCGAAGGGGGTTCTCTGCCTCTTTGCTTAAATGTTTAGAATGCACACAGGCCAGGCTGAGTTGCACAAAGGCATTTGCGGAGTACATTCGGGAGCGAGAACCATGGCAATACAAGTTCTAAGGGCTGGATATTACTGGCCGACAATCAAGAAAGACGCCCGAGCATACACGGAAAAGTATCCCGAATGCCAAAGATTCGGGCCCGTTTTTAACACTCTGCCCGAAGAACTGCACCAGACCATCACGCCCTGGCCTTTCAGTCGATGGGGGGTAGACATATTGGGGCCATTCCCATTAGCAAGAGAGTAGGTAAAATTTCTTATAGTGGCAATTAACTACTTTACCAAATGGATAGAGGCGAAGCCTATCGCCGCTATCACAGCTCGCCAAGTGCAGAATTTTCTTTGGAAACATATCATATGTCGGCACAGACTCCCTCACAGCGTGGTAACAGATAACAGGAAGCAATTCACCGATAGGACCATTAAACAATTCTTAGAACAGTTCGGGGTAAAACACATTGTGACCAGCGTAGAGCATCCCCAAACCATCGGTCAGGCAGAGCTGGCTAATAAGCTAATTCTGGTGGAGCTAAAGAAAAAGTTGGGTCAGCTAAAGAGTTTGTGGGCCGAAAAAATTCCAGGAATACTATGGGGCTACCATTGCACCCCCCAATCTTCAACAAAGGAGACACCATATCGTCTTACTTATGGTACCGATGTCATGATTCCGGTAGAACTCGGCGAACCCCTGTGGCGAAGGACGAATTTTGACGCGGAGAATAATGACAACAATCTCCTTGCTAGTTTAGACCTTATACACGAAGTACGCGAAGATGCTCGAATTCGCGAAGAAGCGGCCAAGCTTAGGGCAGCCCGCCGATACAACACTCGGGTACGCGAACGAGCATTCCAAAAAGGAGACTTGGTGTGGAGAAAGGTAGGAACAGCGAGACGAAACCGACAGAAAGGCAAATTGGCCCCAAACTGGGATGGTCCCTTTAGGGTGACAGCAACCTTCACAATGGCGCATACAAGCTAGAAGAGCTAAGTGGCAAACTTATTCCCAGGACTTGGAATACCACCCATTTGAAAATGTATTACAGTTAAAAACGATTTTGGGTACTCTTTCCTTGGGCTGAATTTTTCCCTAAGGAGGATTTTGTCAGACAAGGTTTTAACGAGGCCCTAACCGATATCAATAAAATTGCAGTTTGTCTCTACATCTTATCTTTGATAGCTAGGGGCGAACGTTCCTGTTAACGTGTCCGGCTAACAGCGCATTAAACGGTTTGATACCGGATGCACGCTAAGTCAAAACGCGATAACACGAGATTAAAAAAAGGGAATAATAATAATGCATTGAACGGTTTAGTGTTGATTGCATAGGGGGTTAACGTACTACGGTCGTACCCCAAAGAGCAAATCGAAAGCAACTCGGCTTTGCTATAGGCCTTTGGCTACATAAAAATAAAGCGCTTGGACGGATACCTAAAGCGACTAAACATACTTCTAGACGGACTTAAACCTTATAAACAGACAAAGCAACTCATTATGAGGCAAACATAGTCCAAAATAAAGCGTTCGCAATTACTTACCATGCACGCAAAATATGGTGAATATTCATTTATACAGTCATCCTTGGCAATAGTAAAATTAAAACAAATCAAGAAGTAGAAATAGGATCGGCAGCATGTACATCATCTTCGTCAACGACAAATAACGAAGGATCCAGATCGGGTGCCAGAGCAGTCGCTTGCCTCATGGCCTTGAGGAAACCATCTTCATATACCTCGACACATGCCTGCTCCAGTTGACGTTTTTTGTCCTCCCATTCAGCCTTTTGCTTAGCCATCTCGCCTTGCAACTCGGTCACCCTGGATTCCGCCGTCTTCACCTTCTGCTCGGCCAGACCCGCCTCGATTTCTTTTCGCTCGCACACCTCCTGCAGGCGGATCAACTCACTTTCCTTTTCAGCAAGGGCAACATCTTTTCCAGCATTAGCCTCCTTCAGATCGAACACATCTCGTTCAAGAGCCTCCTTAACCTTAGACAAACCTTCCACCTGTCGTTCCAAACCGACTAGCCTGTCCCGAAGACCAACCTCTCCTTCTGCTACCTGACAGTGATGTTGCATTATAGCCAAACACCGAGCCAGCATGATACTACCGGCCTCAAAGCAGCCAACACCACCAACCTTGGCCATCAAATCGACATCGTAGGGGTATACCTGGCTCAGATCCTTAGCTTGTCGATTAACGTGCCAGTTCGATTGTATGCCCAGCGAGGTAACGCTCAGGTGATCCAGTCTGACGGGGCCCGAGGACGTAATTGGGGCTCGTGTTATTATGTCGGTAGAAGGTTGGTTGGTAGCCCGCTCGGGCAGCGAACCTGCACCGCCTTCAGAAGACCCCTCCAAGTTAATCACTTCAGGGGTGATTTTAGGGGCAACGGATCCAGGAATTATGTCGGCAGTAGCAAAAGTAGGCAGAGTTGGCACATGAGAGGGCGAGGTGTGTCCGGCATCCACGGCGTCGGAGGGACCGTGATCACTGGAATCCTTTTGCGTGGAGGCCTCACTGGATTCCGATGCCTCATTCCTCTTCCTCTTGCCCGCTTGAAGTTCGGCAGCTAGGTCACGACGGCCACCAACTCGAGCCCGCAACTTCTTCATATCAACGGAGTTTCCCATGATTTCTGCAAAACAAGATGGTGAGTCAGTAAGTACGAAAACGGTTGGAATCTTATGTATAGGACCACTTATACCTAGAAACAGGGCATCGGAGTCCTCAACAAGAGGACGGTACAAGAGTGCTCTAGTTTGGAGAGGGCGGGGAAGTTGCCGAATGGCATCAATGGCAGCTTTTTCCTCAGCAGTAAACTGGTAATCAGGGCGAGGCTGAAACCGTCTAAGTCTCTGCCAGTATAACGGGTGGCGAGGAGTATGGTCGGAATGGAAAAGGATTTGTCTCTCAGTATCCTCGGGGCAGCAGTGAAGCTTAAAGAATCTAGGCTTGAAATGTTTGTAGGAAGAATTGTAAAGAGTAAAAAGTGGACTGTTATGACTGGCACTCAGGGATACCCAACCAACACGCCTACCGAACTTCATCTGGTAGAAGTGGGTGAAAACGTTGATTGAAGGTCCAAGATCGAGCTGGTCACAAGTAACTCGAAACACCTAATGAAAGCCCAGCTATTGGGATGTAGCTGGCCAGGGACGATGTTCATCAGTCTTAACATGCCCGTCTCAAAATCGGACAGAGGAAAACACATGTCATATTCTTTAAACATATAATCGTAGACATATATAAAATCAAAGCTATCCGGGCCTAGCCAACACGTACTCAACAAAGGCATCCTCGCATACAGGATATACAGCAACAAATTGACCTACCTTATCTCTGGTATTGTAGAAAGAAGAATGCTTATTTACATCAGGGTGCACCCAGGAATATTCTGGATCGACTATAGGTGGGGGTGGGGGATTCTTCCTAATCCTTTTTGCAGAACTAGAGGGCATTGGGTGTGCTGCCCTAGATTGGAGGTTTTTCCTTTTCCTAGGATGATGAATGGGCAAGGGTGAAGCCACTGGTATAGCAGTAGAATGCGGCGTTGGGGAGGGAGTTCCCTCTGAGGATTTCTCCTCGCCAACAGCAGATGCGGTGCGCTCAGGAGAGCTCGGGATCACGACTAGGTGATAAAAATTCATTTTGAAAATATTTAGATTGAGAATTGGAGTGGCCACCATAGTTTATTATGAAAAATTATAGAAAAAATGAAAAATAAAATATCTACAAACCAGTATTCAAAAAAAATTCGGAAGTGTTGTGTGGAGAAGGTATTAGCACCTACAACCCCATCTTAAGACGTACCTTTAATCAAATGAGTAGAAATAAATGTGATTTTACAAAATGTTATTTTTTCCAAAATAAACAAATATCAATAAGCACAAATGAAAATAAAATAAATAAAAAATACTAATAAATTAAAATAAACACCAATAATAATTAAAATAAACCAAAATGCAAATAAAAATTATAAATAGAAGGAAGAAATGTTTTTTTTTTTATGTTTTTAAGGCCCGACAAGGATTGTTTTTGGTCCTGTTATGCTTGTTGGTATTTATCTTTTTTTTATTTTTGAAATTTTTTTATTGATTTTTTTAAAAGAAAGTTTTATATTTTTTATTTTTAAAATTTTATATTATAAAAACTGTTTCGCATTTTTTATTTTTCCCAAAAATATAAATATTTTTACTATTTTTGAAAATGTGTTATTTTTATTATTTTTAAAGTTGTTTCGAAAATTTTTATTTTTTATATTTTTGAAAATTGTTTCATATTTTTTATTAACAAAAACACTGTTTTATTTATTTTTTTATTTTATTTCAAAAATTGATAATTCATTAAGTGTTTAGGAAGTATTTTATATTCTTCTTGAGAATTTGAGAATGTTTTATATATTTTATTTATTTTATTAAAAAATCAAAGCGATAAGGGTGGTTGAATCTTAGTATCGTAGGACCTCTCAAACAAGGCAATCACATGTACATATAAAGTATAAATATAAAGTATATGAGATAAAGTAATCAGAACATACCACGTGTGTGTGCCTATTGAGTGTGCATGCCTATTTATATTAGTACTATCTTGTTCACTTTCAATTGGGATTTGAACCTATTAATATCTTATTATCTCCACTTAATTGTATTTTTACAAAACTGCCAATCAAATATTAAAGGGGAAGAATTGAATATGTAATACAAAATGGAAAGAATTATAAAACTTGAGAGAAATAAAATCCCATGTGTAATCAATTATGGCTCAAGGCAGGGGATATCAATCACTATCCACAGTAATTTAGAATGAATGTAAAAAATAAATGGAAAATAATTGAGTATAACAACACAATGAACGAGGAAGCTCTACAAATGTACCACATATTTATTATTTATTTATTTATTATTATTTTTATTGTTTTCATTTTTTAATTGTTTTTTTAAATTATTATTTCTAAAGAAATTAAACATATAAGTTGAAACCTGGATTTTCATTTTATTTTTATTAATTTTATTAAGAGCAACTTGAAAAATAAAAGGAGTCATCAAATAAAACAATCATAATAGTTAAAAAAAAAGATAATGCACCAATTATTAGACTATCAATATTTAATTATTGAAAATCACCAGCATTTAATTATCATTTGCAATTAATCAGAATAATAGTAAGCTCAACTATTCAAATTTTTAACCTTTTTATTTTTTTAATTTATTCTCAATTGATTTTCGTATAATTAATGAGACTCAATAAAGACAGGTAAAAAGAGAGAGTTAATGTGACATAACAACACTGACAATTTTATTTTATTTTTTAGCATATTTTTAATGGACTAATTTTCTTTACTTTTTTTTATGAATTTTATTTTAAAACTTTATTCATAAAATAAAATGAAACCAAAACTCTCTTTTTTATTTAAATGAAAAACTAAATAACACACATTTTTTTATTTTAATTTTAATTTTTTATATTTTGTAATAATTTTATTTATCTAGACAAAATTAGATTTTGACAATAGGTAAAATCATTCCTAATCATCCTTCTTATCTACCTTCAAGATAAAAATACAAATATTATTTAACACTAAGCCAATTATGATCTTCAATGAGTATTTTATTATTGTCACTTTTTACTACAGAAGAAAATCTTATTTTAGATACAAGGAAGTGAAGAATTTACTAATAAATAAAACTATTTATATCACCAATACCACGTTCTATGATCTGGAACGTAAAACCTTGAGGTAAGAGCATATGCAAAATACAAATTGTTTATTGGTTCCAGACGGTGAACCTTGTATTATAAATTATGACTATGACTAGCGTGTTGATCTTCGTGTGTCAAAGTAGTTGCAGGAATTTATAGCCTTTTAACTGGAAATTATCTTTAAATACACTCACTTGTTGTGCTTTAAACTACTTTTAGTTTTGAACATCCTTTTTTTATTGACAACACTATATTAAACATATAAAATAAAAATTTGGTATGTTATGTTAGAGCCTTTATAGTGATTCATGAGTCATCAACATGTTGATGGCTTTTAAGACCATGTAACAAATTCAAATTAAATTAGTCTCTTGTTAAGAGCTTTGTTTTTAGCCTTTTATATTTTTTTTATGAGTTTTATTAAGAACAAAAATGACAACCACCATTACAATAGATAAAATTACTTTTAAAATGGGAGAACATTCTATGGGGTCGAAGATACTGAAATATTAACTTTTCAATTAATTGTTTTTCTGTTGTGTAACTGTTGAAACCCAATAAATTGATTTAATAAAAAATAATCATTCTTTTTTAAAACAGGATTGCAAAATTTTTTATTGTTTAATTCACCCTCTTCTTAAATTCAGTCTAAAACCTTTTTCATTGGTTTGTTCAATCTATATAATAGTCTAATTGCATTGTTTAAAGATACAACTCTGTCTTTATATTCGTATAAGGTCATAGTGTGACCTCATTCTTTAAGCTACAATTGGATCTTGACTTCGTTCAACCAAACAAAGTTTGACCTCATTGTTTAAAGGTACAAGGACTCAATCTTGATTTGTACAATTAACTGGATTTACTAAGATAATGAATGACATGGTAGTGTTGGTTTGTACAACCAACCAAAGTCCAGCCTCAAATTTTCTAAAATCATAATAGACTCGTCTTTAATTTTTTTAATAGTTAGGATGTTATCCTTGAGTGTTTGATCATGGTATATAATTGATAAAAGTGTCAATAAAATTTTGAAATATTGATTTCTTTGACCATATTATACATCAATAATTAAACTATTTTCATTTAGCATATTAGTTCTTTAGTTTTTCGAATAAATAAGGTACTGTATATTAGTTTTTGGTAAAGATTATCATTAAGTATTTTTTACGAGTTTACTTAGTATATTGATTCTTTAGCAAATGTATATGATTCGTTAAATAGTCAATTGAATTTGGTTATTTGATTATTTTATGATAATTGAGATCAAAGTCTTGTACCCTTCATTCAATGCTTGAGCCTGAATTGACCAAATGTTACCGAAAGATTTGATATTATTTTACATCTAGTTGACTTAAAATTGAGAAATGTGTATATGTATGTCGATAATGAGAGGTCATATTAACAAATTTTTAGTCTCTTCATCTGATTGACTTGAGATTTAAGGGTTTAAATACAAAGTATATATCCAATTTAATAAAAGTTTAGTTTTTTAACTATCTTCTAGAATTGGATAAAGAACCATATAATTAACAATTCTACATCAAAACAACCAAATATAATAAAAATTTACTTTCTTCCCAAATCTCTTATAATCTGGGAAGAAATATTATAGCAACTTTTTTGTTTCGATATTCGGTTTTAATTATTTTTTTATTCATTGAAAGTATAACTTTATTTTACATTTCCACGCTCGCCTTCTTTCCGTTTCCTCAGCCAAACGTAGGCTTAATCATACTAAATATATCATTACATATTTTATAAAAATCCTAAACTACTTATGTGTACGTGTTCGTGTTTGTATTTTTAAGTTAATAATTGAATATGATTTTTTCAAAATTTGGTTTGCATCAGTTATGGACTAAAACGAGTTTTACTTCCAAACTCTGCAGTTAAAAGAAGCGTAATATAGACCAACAAATTAGGCTTTCAGTTTTTTATTATTAGTGTTATGTCAAGTTTTTTCAATGAAAAGTTTAGTTAGAATGATGATGCTTTTACTTATTTTATTCTAATTCACATCCAACTTTTTCATCCTATTAAGAAACTTGTATGTTTTCCTCACTTTTCTCTATTTTTATTTGTGAATATTATTAGTTGGATTTTGTTCTAGTTTAAACTCAAAATTATTTGGTTTAATTTTTTTTTTCCGCAAGGTCTAATGGTATCTAGTCTATAAATCCTTTCTCCTATGATCTAAGAAACACATTTTGGTTTTCAAATTTCTAATTACATAACTTACTAGTGATTCAATTGTGAAGAGGGTAATACAACCAATGAAATTTCATGCGTATGGTAAATATGTAATACAACACAATTTCAACGTGGCTTAGACACCAATTGCATACATCTTCAAGCATTATATACTTATTATATATAAAAATAAATAAACTTAAAGCATTTGGATATTTTAGTTTCTTCATCCTTTGGCCTTGAAACTAAAGGGTCATGTAGTGTCATATTGTAACATAACCTAATTTCCCTTATAGCATATTTGTATCAATAATTCACGCATTTGGTCTATATGAATAATATGTGATATTTCTATTTATTTAGACATAATCATATTTGTGAATTTATGTTTGAAAGTTACACACTATTTGCACATCAATCTCGTCGCCTTTTGGAATTTGAGATTGGGTTATGTAGCACCAAGACTCTTTCCAACTTGGACATTGAATGACATCTTTAACGAAATAATAGAAATAAAACCCATGTGGTGGGTAAACTTAAGTATGATAATATTGACTCATGATTTACAATGTATGAATGAATTGATTTTCTCCAAGTATGTGGTGGGTCAACTTAAGTATGATAATAAATGACCCATGATTTAGGATGCATGAAGGAATTGGTTTTCCCTCTATTTAGCCCTACACATATATGTTGTTGCACTTAAAGACCCACTAAGGTGTATATTAAGTGTTTTTTAGCCTATAAATAAGGATTTACACCATCAACACAAGGTCACACAAGATCTCTCAATATATTTGGCTATAACAAAAGATTTCTACTAACTTTTGCAATCCACTGTCTGAAAAGTCAATCAGTAATTGTTTTTTATTTAATAACTTTCTTGTTCCCTTTATTCGTCTATTTTATTCGTCTATTTTTTTCAATTTAGCTCTATTACTTTTAAAGGTCTCAACTTGATCCATTTCTATTTAAAAGTAATTAATATGATTTTTTCCTACTTCTCACTTATAATCTATCATGTTTTATGACATTTTAAAAATATCAAATTTGACATTATTATGATCATCATTGTCATTGTGTACTATACTATTCAAATCTTTAAAGTTATACTTATGTTCACCAATCAATGTTTCGCGATTCTTTATTTATAATATTTTATGTCATCATTGGAGATGTTCTCATCATCCAAAAATTATAGATCTTTCTCATAATTCAATTCATAATCTTCTATAAATGTTTTAGGGATCTTCTCACCCCTTTCTCTTTCTTTTATAACTCATCAACTTGGACATCACCTTGACATAGTTCTTCAATTACTTCTTTATTTTCATCACATTGAACATACACATAAAAAATTTGTTCACCTACAACAAGATTATCATCATATGGACTATAATAAGATTGGTCATTAAAATTCTCTAACCAAGAAGAACCTCCAAAATCATTAACACACTTATTTTCTTCACTCTCTTAAACATCTCTTAATTATAATTTTGTGTCCAACCCTATATTGTGTCCAACCCTATCATCCTCCAAGCATCCTTGTCCAACCTCATCACCAAAATTCACACCAACCTCACTAGCTAAACCCCCATCATTCTCCTGGCCATTAACTTAATTGTCACCAACTAAACTCACATTTAATTATTCCACATCCCATAAAGCAACATAAACCAAACCCACATCACCTAAAGCAACATAAGCTAAACCCATATCACCTAAATCCACATCAACTAAACCCATTACCTAAATCCAAATCGGCCAAATCCATACCCTAAACCCTAAACAATGTAATATGAATTTATAGGATCATTGGCCTCCACATCCCCTTGTCCCTCTTCATCAAAATGATATTGCACAAGTTCATTCCTAATCTTGAAATCACTACTTTGCATACTCTTTACAAGCCAATTACCATATCCAAGTCCATTACCAGGGTTTGACACATTCTATTATATTAGGTTGGGAAACCATATGTACAAGAAATAAATGCACTTTTTGATAGTTTTTTTCTTGCAATCATTGCAACCTATCTTACAATACATCCCTATCAACATAATACTATAATTTCATTATTGAAACAGACCTATTTTTTTAAGAATTCCTAATATCTCAAATAATGTTATCTATCTAGGTTATAAGATTATATAGATATTTGACCACATATTTCATTATGTTCATGTGTACAAACTTTCCTTATAGTGGACACAACTTTGAAAAACCACTCTTCCATTACAAATAATAACTATATAACCCTATCAAATAAAAAAGAATACACAAATAAACTACAAACATCACAAACAAAGCTAATGACATATACACTCACAAACAAAAATTAGACCGCTGACAAAAAAACATTTACATGCAGTGAACCACAAAACCCTAATCAAGTTCTAATACACTAAAATGACAAAACTATATAATTAATTACTCAATAAAAAAAATAAAAATAAAAACTCTATCCACACAATATTTAATCACGCCGTTGAGGATTGAAACATACAACTCAACATTAAGCAAATAATAGGGAAATGTTACTAACCTAGCAAATGCAAAAGTAGCAACTCCATCAATGCAAAACAACCACAAACTTTTGACAATGATCACCATTATATTCTCCCAAAATCATGTTTAAATATCTCACTAACCAACTTCACGAGTTGTTTATCTCTCATAAAAGTTTAAGTGCCTAATTAATTTTCACTCTAGAAAATAATATCAAATACCTGATTAATATCAGCCACAAAGAATAATGTCAAATACCTAAATAATATTCACCTTAAAAAACAATATCAAATTACTATCATGTATCACTCTCTCATGAGGCAATGTGACAACGTTAACAAAATGACCGCATTAATTGTTTTTGAATAAATTTACTATCGAATTGAGAATTTTAAAAGTAACGAGACTAGATTGAAAAAAAATGGACAAATAAAAAATTAAAAAAAAAAACTATTAAGCCTTTTTTTTTCTAAATTAGTAATTAAAAAAATTGGCTTATGCCCGCATTAGATTGGTTAGCAATTTGAGAGATAAGTTTAACTCGAATTTGAAAAAATTACTCCACCTCTTTTCAATTCTCTATCTCCCCCACTCCTTGCATAACTTATCATTAATTTTCCAATGAATGAAAAGAAATAAATATATTATATACCATTTCAAATATCTGTTTCCATTTTGCTTGTTCAGTACATATACGTATCTCTCTTCTATGGGTATTCTTCATAATATTATTTGGAATCACTAATGTTTTTATTCTCAACAGCTATATGCGCAAGACTAAGAAATTGTAATTAGACCATTTTCTATCCCTCCTGGGATTCCTCTTAAAATGGAACTATCTGACTAAGCACATATATTAGTGTTGTAATTAACATGATTTCTATGTAAATATTCAAAAAAAAATGTTATTCTTGATACCGAAAAGAGTTATGCATCAACTTTGTTGATGGTTGACTCAACTATTACATGTTTCAATTCCTACATCAACGTTGTTGTGGATGACAGCATCTCTTATAGGAAAGTTATTTCTTGCATGAAAGATAGATGCCTGATATAATGGCCACCCCAGCCACGGCAACACCAATAGATGTCACGATTCTTATTGCAGATATAGCTGGTTCAGCAGATGGAACTGTCATGAGATCCTTCATCTGAAAAAAGAAAACGTGGTGAATTGAGGTAAGAAAATCTAACAATGAATTATAAAAGCATAACTGTATGATTTTTAAAAGATATTGCGAAATAAGGGGAAAAAAAATGGTTCATATGACCGGTTATACAATTTTGTGATAAAAATACTTCAAAATTGCCGATTATACCATACAATAAGTAAATGTTCACTCACTTCGACAGGTTGTTTCCAATGCTTCTTTATTCCCTGTAAATGACCCTTTCCAACAACAGCAACAACTGAGCTATTTTCACTCGCCACTTTTAATAATGTGGAGGACATGTACCTGGATGGACGAAAGTCAAATCATGTAAAAATTTTAAACTAAATTGTAGAAAAACTTATGACACAGCAAACGGTCAATTGAACGGGCAGTCACCCTCGATGCTACCCTTTGTAATACTACAAACCATTAACACCCTCTCCATACGACATGGTCTAATTTTAACCAAATATGGGGTAAGAGACTGCACGATTGTAGAGATTACAAGGACACTCTCTAGTTATCAAAAGCAAGAGGCATACCAAAGTTTTTAGATTAACAATAGCATCCTCCACACCACCAGAGGGCAGAGCATACCACTATTTCAGACAATTATGGCCATGTTTCATTTTATTCAAGTTGGAACATGTTCTGCTTTCTTATACATGTAGTTCCGACTTCTAAGAATGAGATAAAAGAAAGTTGTATGAACCGATTTCTTCACTGATATGCAAATAGTTCGTAATCATAGATAGTCGATCCCTCATGATGCTAAGGACTAGAATATACTGTAGATCATATCTGTCAACAGGCGTATCATTTAGCTCACCAGAGTGCTCTGGTGCCAAATGGCTCCCACAAGAATTCCTACAAAATATAAAATATTGCAAAAAGTTTTGTTTCCTAGTTTTCACTTCTATTGCATGGCCTCCCCTAAAACATCAATAATATTCTACCCTCATCCAGCTCCGCCACTGCCTGCTGCACTACTTGAAAGGCAAATAGATAGTATTCCCTAAAAAAACCTCTAAAATATGATTGATTAAAAGGTTTCTCATATCCTACACTCAGAAGCAAAAAAGGCACGAGCGTAAAAGATCCATGCCTCCACGGTATTGAATTTCAGATCTTCAGGGTGACAAGAATATGCAGAAGATGTCAATACTAGAACCATATTGACACCCTCCAACAATGACCCCTGTGCTAAATGGTAACATAGTGGAGTGACAAGTGTTAACTGAAGCATTCTCTAAAGAAAGGGAAGCAGGTGACAAGTAATAGAAGCAATAAATGAAGCAGTAAATTTATATTAAGTGTAATGCAACTTACTGATCCCGTTCATGCACAAGAGTCTCCATTAAAGTTGGAAACTCCTTACTCATTTCCTGTATAACCAGAGTTAGCATGTCACTGTCATCCATTTCCTTCAGCTGAAGAAAGCAAAAGCAAGTTAGGATATAGACAAGAACTACATAGCACAAACACTATCAATTCAAACTTATCACTAGTACATGAGGATTATGAAATTTACCATCTTGTTAAGATCATCAGAGCTGGGTAAAAAAACTGCCTGGAAAAGTAAAGAGTATAACAATTTTGTTTTATGCCAAAGTGGCATCTTACTCCATGTTCTCCTTAATGTAATCTGTATCAATAAAAATCAGAATCCATTAATACATAAAAAAGAGGCTCTTCATGCCAATTAAACCAAGTTGAAAGCTCACATAATAAAATAGTACATGTTGATCATATTAATCTAATTTAGAACATTATAATATACTTGCAATACTATCGATTTAACATCTAGAGAGAAGTGTAAGAAATATAACTCATTTAGAGGAATATTTTACATCAACAGAGAGTAGAAATTTTCTCAGCATTCAACATATTAAAATGAAAAACTCGTCCCACCTGTACAGGGCGATCACCAAGTATCACTCTGCCACCATACTTGATGGCTTCTTCATAGGCCACACGAAACTCAGAGCCAGGAAAGACCTCAAGCTTGCTAGCAATCTGTCAGAAACTTAATAACAGGACATATAAGATACATAGCATTATTGGATAATGAAAGGGTGATGATTGAAAGCCTCTTAAAGGATGAGAAATGATTGTCTAGAAACCTGCCTTGGCAAGGAACCAGCCATAAAGCACTTCAAACATATTATGTTTTTTCTTCAACATTGCAACCATTTCTCCCACAGTGGGTACCTGGATGAACCAAAAAAAATAATCATACAAACAACTGAATGAGAACCAGATCAATATGATGGAATTAACGAAGTTAGTTGATACTAGGTTTGAATAAGGCATGTGGAAAATTAAACAACAATAATCACAATTATCATTTTATTGCTTTAAGAGATGATTGCTTTCTCCTTTAAGAAAAAAGAAAAATAACTAAACTACTCGTAAGTTGAAAGCTAAAAGATTTAAATCATCAACGTAAAATGAGTTTCAGTGAAACACCAAGTAAGCCATACAATTACTCAGCCATTTGAAACTTTATCTTTCAAGCAATCCACTCATCTAATATGGAACTAAAGAATGCCACCACTCCCAACAAATTGGAACGGTCAAATATTTCACCACACTTTGCAACTTATGCACATACGTTACAAATTTAGGGTGGTCAGGGGGGAAGGTTGATACTCTTAGAAATTGGACTTAAGGTCTCACTCAACCCTACCATGTGGGACTAAACCACAAAACCTTCCAAGTTAAAATTACGGCAACACCCCAAAGAGGTCAAAGTTGGGAGGCTAGGCGTGACAACAATTAAGCCACTTTCCAACAATTAACGGACTAAACTACAAAGGAAATTTACAAAACAACACTTTAAAGGATCAAAACCTTGAGATTTTGAAGTGTAAGCACTGCAACACGACTGGAGCACAACTCTAGGAAGACAGCCTGTAACAAACAAAGGCCGGCAATAGGGTTTTCATCACTAAAAATCCAGAGTCAGGAAGGGACATCATGGAACCAAGAACAAGCAATTCTGCAACTGAAGGATCAATCCACCAGCCAAGCATTAGTAAGTTCAAAAGGGAAACAAAACCTGCGGTTTCAGAAAATTCACTATAGCCTGAACTTCTCTGCTGGATTCCTGCAACAAAATTCAGCATAAATTTTGAACTCTCAGCAATTTACAAACTGCACTTATAATTACAACAACTAGAATTGATACGATGAAGTAAAAACACGGTCGTACATCCTCTTAGAAAATGACACAATACCAGTCCCGATTGAAACAAATACAGAATAAAATAAAATAACACAATCCCAAATTATTCGTTCTCGTTGAACATAGTGACAATGTGCAGCATAACGAAACCTAAAACCTGATTCTGAACGACCAGAACCAATACCTCAGAGACATGAGCGGTTCCAACCAGGTAAACGTCGCAGACGCCGCCTTCAGCGGCAGACTCGCATGAGAGGACGAGAACATTTCTCGATAGCTCCTCGGGGAGTGTGACCGGAAGGCGATCGGAATCCGGCGTGTCATCCGGCGCAGAGGGAGCAGCGTCGGCGTTGGAAGGCTCGTCAATTCGAACCATGCTCTCAGACAGACTCTCCATCTTCAGATCCGCGACGTGGACGAAGTCCTCGCCCGAGGCAGCGGATTCCGGCGGTTTCGCTTCCATAGCCGGGCGAAGGGGAGAGTGCGATCGGCGGCCAGCGAGGGCGGAGGTTTTGGTAGAGAATTGGGGGAGAGAGAGGGTTTGGAAACAAAAAATTGATGTTGCGAGATTATGTGTGGGGCGATGAATTAAGGGCGTGACTCGGCCGAGTTGAGTGCGAATGAGGAAGTGAGTCATAAGCTGTTGAAACGTGAATCCGGTTTGTGTGAGAGTGTCAGAAATGATAATACTGTGTGCGTTTCGGTGTGGACCCATTTCTCCCCAGCAAGTTATTCCAAAAAGCAATTTAATTAATTACTCCTTTAGTTAAAACAAAAATTATTTTTTAATCCGAAAAAAAAAACTAATACTTTTTAACTATACATTAAAATAAAGTTTGCTACTTTTTTATAACAATTATTTTCTAAGATTTTTATTCTCTTTTTGTCTGCCAATTGCCTATAAATCAAAAAGCAATAATTGGGAAAAGGAAGTTCTGTTGCAGACTAATCTCATTTGGACATAAATCAAAAGTTATCAATTTATTCCAAATTTGTTAAAGGCTTAATCCTACACACGTATAACTGTGGGCAGATTAATTTTTGTCATCATGAGTTTAGTAATATAAATTTTAATTAAAAATGTTTAAATGAGTTCAGCAAATGACTGGAAAAGAAAAAAAAAATAGAAGATGAAGTTGTTTAAGTTAAATCAAAGACAGTAATAAGTAAAAGTATTTTTTCGTTATTAATAATTTTATTTTTTATTTTTTATTATTTATTATTATACAAATATATATAATTAAGAAATGTGAAATAATTATGCAAATATTACTTTAAAACATATAATATTTTCACATATATATATGTACAATATAATTGATTAGGTTAAAACAAATTTCCGTTTCATTTCTCAGCATACTAAAATAAAAATAGAAATAAATGAACCTCAAGAATTTTTCTTCAAATAGTTGTACATCTCTTCTTCTTACTTCTCCTTCTTTGTACAGAGAGGCCCTGATATAAATAGAACATAAATATCAATTTAATCATTTGAAGATATAATATATAAAAATAAATAAATTATTACATTTAGGCCTAAGCAAATTCTACGGGTCACTTTTTTCTATCTCATGCAAATAATTTTATATTAAAAAAGAAAAATATTTTGATTAAGGTTTTTCTTTACAAATGAGTTTATAGTTAATTCTAACTTGTGAAAAAAATAATTTCATTTTACTTTATAAATCTTTTTGATAATATCCATTTTGTAAAGCTTCTCCTGTTTTCAAACTCATCACGGTCCCGTCCCAAGGTGTGATAACGTGTGTTCCGTTAAAGAATCAAAGATATTCATTTTTCTATTTAAAACGCCTTTTTTTTTAATTTACAATTTTCTCCTATTCTTAAAAAAACTACTTTATAATTTTTATTCCTTTCCTATCAATGTACATACCAAACAAATATTTTAATAAAGATGACACCAGTCTCTCTCACCGTAAGTTTATTAGTGATTATAATAACTATTTAAATTTTGTGTAATTGTTAAAACGTTAACTCTTGTGTCATTTAAAAGAACGTTATCGGATGATATAATGAAATAAAAGAGTGGGAATAAAAATATAATAAAACTAATATCAGTTAAATGATAACGTGGAACAATAAATGAGGATGATATAAAAAATAAAACTGATAATAAAAAAATTATGTATTTTATAATGTTAATATAAAAATGATGATAAGAATAATGATTTTAAACATGGTAGAAAAGTGATTATGATACCAGTAATGAAAATACTAAAAATAATAATATTGTGATAATAATTATTACAAAAAAATAATAATATTTATTGTTTACTATATTTGACACATTATTTATATATTAAAATTATTTATTATTTACTAAAATAAAAAAAAATATCGACGAAATACCCAAGTTAAAATATTAATTACATAAAATGTATACTTAAATTAAAATAGAAATTCTTTTGAAAAACTAATTAATAGCTTAGAACTTTTAAACTAGTTTACTAAAATTAAATGTTATAATAAATGATGAAATATAAAATGATAGGAATAAGTTTAACATGGTACTTTTAAAAATTTTAATTTTATTTTATTGATACAAATATATTATATCTCAAAACATTTCAATCAAATTTATAAAAAAAAA
>Ga0209700_101585_pt1 | contig 47330 bp, 28 predicted proteins | sample SiratroredBW_FD_187528 | JGI IMG/M metagenome (GOLD analysis project Ga0209700, IMG submission 187528) | Root nodule microbial communities of legume samples collected from California, USA - Siratro red BW (SPAdes) (version 2) | ecosystem: Host-associated > Plants > Roots > Nodule | place: USA...
CAAGCTTTAAACTTGGCACCTTACTCAAAGCCCAAGCTTTAAACTTGGCACCTTACTCAAAGCCCAAGCTTTAAACTTGGCACCTTACTCAAAGTCCAAGCTTTAAACTTGGTACTATTTTCCAAAGGCCAAACTTGATACTATTTTCCAAAGCCCAAGCTTTAAACTTGGCACCTTACCCAAAGCCCAGGCTTTAAACCTGGCATTGACAACATTCTTTTCCCTTACTTTCAAACCCAAGCCTTTTCAAGCTTTCAAAAATTTCAAAATATCAAACCAACCGACAATTCCATCAATCAAAGAACTAAGTAACCCTGATTCTCTATCCTCGATAGAGATACGTAAGAGCGAGGTCAAATCCTTGTCGAGCTCCCCCCTTAAAAAATAATATATTCTCTTTGTTATCATTGGCATTGCATTCTTTTTGGGAAAAATAAATATTTTGAAAAAACCACACTCTTTATTTTACTTATTTAATTAAAGGTACCGTCTTAGGGCGGGCGTTGTGGGGGTGCTAATACCTTCCCCACACGTAATCGACTCCCGGATTCTAAATCCGGTTTCGTGAACTTGCCTTATCAGAGTTTTTTTGGTTTTTCCATAGTTTTTTCCTTTAATAAATTATGGTGGCGACTCCTCTGTTTTGAAAATTAAAAATTATATACTTTTGTTCGCCGTCCCCGTCGTGGCGCCGGTTGCGACAGAAAACAACATAATCAAATATAAGTATAAAAACATGACATAACCGATTATCTAATCAACCTAATCGATTATCAGTATAAAATGGTGATATAATCGATTATGTATGGTTCTTAGTCGATTAAAGATACAAAATATAAGTATAATCGGTTATGAATGCATGTATAACCGATTAAGGCACCAAACCTGAGTCTTTCCTAAACTAGGACAGCGCTTCCTGCACCAGTGTCGCGCTTCCTACACCAGAACAACGCTTTCTGAACCAGTACCACTGTGTACGTTGAGGAACGATGCTTCCTACACCAACACCCACCGTGTTCGACCACGAACAGTGCCACTTAGAACTCAAGGAACCACCACCAACATACTCGCTCAACAGTGGACACTCCACTAGCATTGGACTACATGCAGAACACAACTTTATAACAACAAGAAATTCAAATTCACCTCAAATCGTCAACGATGACTGCCATTTTCGTGGGAATCTCTACCAAGCTACGAGAATCTCTGTAACATAGCTTCACAGTCTTTTCAGATTCTCACTCATCTCTCTGCATGTGAATCCACAGTAAAATAAAAAGTAATAAAAAAAAACTTAAATTGACATTTAAGTTAAGTAATAAAAAAACAAGGGTAATAATGTAAATTGATAAATATGACATGTCTTTTCGTCTAAATATCTTCCTTCAGCAGAGACCCTCTTCGCCTCTTCTTCCTCATTTCTTTGCTCCCATTTCCTCTTAAATTGTTAGAAACAAACCGCTAATCATCTCACTTTTCTGTCTCTTACTATAGTGGAAACTTGGATCCAAACACACTATTAAGGAATTCTCTAAAATGGATAGAAACGCCTTTTGCAACATTCTTCATGAATAATAGGCCATGGATTCGGTAATGTCATGATTCCTACTCCATATTTTGTGAATAAAATATCAAAAATATTCTCATATGTTAATAAAGAAAAAATAGGATTTCTTCTTCGGATAAGGTTTCTTCTTCGTTGTTATTGTTGTTTTACTTTTTCCATCACTACACTATATGTGGATGGTTTTTTTTCTAGGTGCTATCTCACTGGCTACCTTCTCTCCATGTCTTACCATTATCTTTAGTGAGTATTCTTGGTGCACTTTGGTAAAATTAATTGTAATTCTGTGCATGGATGGTAGAGTATAGTTAGTTGTAGTGATCATTAGCAGCATTTTTTCATTGGCGAAGGTAAAGGGAATTCCAAAATAAATCTGGATTTTGGTTTATGGAGTAGGGTGTAGGGAATTCTGGAATTTGGTTTTCTCAATTGGGTGAACATAATGACTTTCGAAATTTGGTTTCCTGAATAGTATATATGGAATGGCTTAAGACTTTTAGATGCATTGAAATGAATGTGTTATTTTTTAACTAGAGTTGTGAAGTGAAATTCATTGGTTGTTGTAAGATCATGGTGAGCTGAAATTGGTATCACATGATAGAAAAATGAATAAGTTGGGAGCGCCACACGAACGCATATATGTTGTGGTTAAGTTGTCAGGGTTAGTCAGTCTTTTCATACTAGCTACAACAAAACATATAAAGGATTGTTGTCTACTTTTGTAGAGAGATGGTGTTGAGAAACAAACTTGTTTGATCTACCTATTGGGGAGTTCACCACCACATTGGATGATGTGTCAAAATTTGTTACACCTACCCATTGTCAGAAAATTTTGCATGTATCCTACTTTAGATGTAGCTAGGGCTACGAATTTGTTGGTTAAGACTCTTTGTCTTGACCATGTAGTCGTCGCTACGAAGACTAGTCATTGTAGGGGTGGTCATGTGCGTCTAAGTTGGTTGAGAGAGGTGTATAAGGACGCATGTGCCAATAGACAATGGACAATTATTGCTCGAACTTATTTGTTGTACCTAGTTAGTTGCACCATTTTCGTGATAAAAGTGTAACTTCTTTCAGTGTGTTGTACTTGGGGTTTTCATTAATTTGTGGGTGATTGGAGGATATTCTTGGGCAATAATGACTTTGACCCACATGTATGAGCATTTGCGAGATGCTAGTTATGCATCTACGAAGCAACTAGCTAGGTATGCTACGTTGTTACAAGGTAGTTTGAATGAACATTATTACAATTTGGAATAATGTGATTTATATTTTCATTGATTAAGTTGAAAAAAATTGTTATATGCATGGATTGATGAGCCCTTCCCCACTATAGGAGTGAGATAGGTGTGTGTAGATTACATAGAGGATCACCTGCGGTGCATGCGTTATGACGTTGGCAGATTGTTAGCAGTTGGAACTATGCGATTGCAATTCGATAACATCGGGTTAGGTGCGGTCCAATTTACCTCGTTTGATAAACACAAGGAAAGTCAATCACTTGAATGGATCTCTTTGTTTTCGTAGTTCATCAGATTAAGCACATGTCGAAATGTGTCCTCCAGTAGTATGGATATGTGCAGATCATCCCCCAACATCCATTTGTTGTGATAAAAGTTAATGCGTCGACACATGAGTGAATAGACATTGGTTGCATTTTCATGAATATGTCATCAGGATGTGATTGTGATCCCTAGTGTCGGAGCATGTGTTCCATGATATATAGTGTAGTTTCGGTCGGTATAACACCCATATATCATTTAGATGCATGATGATGATTGTCTTGGTGCTATACCACTCGATGCATAAGCAGATGTAGGAGGTCCTGCACTAACACATAACAGTGAGTTAGACCATCCTATTGTGGTAAGCACGCATTATTCTTTTTTTTAAATTTTTATTACATTATTATTATTATAACTTATTATATTATTAATATAATTTTTTATACTCATAGGCATTTGTCGAAGAATTATAGAGACTTTGTAGTTAATGGTTGATGAAGGTCATGTTATTGAGGGCAAGTCTGCATGGGATGACACACAAAGCCCTAACGCTAAAGAGGAGAGTCACACAAGAAAGGATTGTGTACGTGAGGTGTCGCGACGAAGAGATTGTTGATCATCTTATTAATTGCTTAATTTATTTATTTGTATATTTTATGAACGTGTACATGTTACTAGTTAACATAAATTTGTTTAAATTGTATCTCATTTATGACTTTCTTTACTATTTAATTTAGTAACTTTATAAACAATAGATGGTTATTAAATTAATTGTTTAAAGGATAATTAAAAACAAATGTTGGTGATGCACTAAATTTTATTTTTTTTCATTATTACTTAAGGTACAAAAATGTTGGATACAAACTATAAGTTACAAATGTCATCTTGTCGCAACTGGGGGTCACGATGGGGACGACGATCCAAAAGAAAAACTTAAAATAATTGAAAAATTTAGAAAAAGGAGTCGCCACCATAGTTTATTATGGAAGACTATCGAAAAACTAAAAAAATGATAAAGCAACTCTGCAAAAACTAGATTTCGGGTCCGGGAGTCGGTTACGTGTGGGGAAGGTATTAGCACCCCACAACGTCCGTCCTAAGACGGTACCTTTAATTAAATAAATAAAATGAGTGTAATTTTTAAAATATTTATTTTCTCACACAAATGAAAATAAAAACAAACACAAAATTTTTTTATTTTTGAAAGGGACCCGACAAGATTTGACCTTGCTCCTACGTATCTCCATCAAGGGTGGAGAATCAGGGATACATAGTTCTTTGGGAAAATTTGATTGTTGAGGTGTTTAATATTTTTAGTTTTGAAAGTTTTTACATATATTTTTTATTACTTATATAAAACTTCACTTTGGATATCCTTAGACGCGTACGACCTTTTGATAATCCAAAAGAAATTAAAAATCTTTTAAATTAAATCCCATGACGTGGACGACCATTTAGAAATTCAATAAAAATTCAAAAAGAAATTAATTTTTTAAATTAAATCCCATGACGCGGATGACTATTTAGGAATTCAAATTTTATTTTTATTAAAAAGAATTAAAGAGCTAAAATTTTTAAAAAAATAAAACATGCAAAATATAAGCTTAAACTATGAAGGTGCACAAATGAAAAAGGTGGCAGTTTTGGGCCAGCTCCAAAGGCCCAAAATCATTTTTTATTTTATCTCATTTTAGGTTGGGGTGCAATGGTAATGTGGGGGTACGAATAGCAAGGCCTAATTCTCAACCCTAAGCCACCACCACCTTCTTTCAAACTAATGTTTGGTCTACCCAAGGTGAACCCAAACGGCGGTGGCTATGAGGAAGAGGCACGATGGTGGTGGCTATTCAGGGTAGCGCGACGACGGCTCAGTGAGGAACGGCGGTGGGGCTTGGTGGTAAGGAGTGGCGGTGTATATTGGATGCTTTGAGGCAATTTCAGGATTGTTTTTATGTGCAGTTTTGAGGTGTTTCGGATTACGATTTTGGGGCTGTTTTGGATTGAACTTTGGGTGCAATTTGGATTTGTTTTAGGTTGCAGTTTTTGGGTTGTTTCAGGTTGTGTTTTGGGTGCAGTTTGGAGGTGTTTTGGGTTGCAGTTTTGGGTGTGGTGGCTTGCATGGTGGAGAAGATGTAGGGGTGGGTTTTGCATGCTTGGGAGGCGCGGGCTTTGGTGGACGTGGTACCATGGTGGTGTTGCGGTTAGGGGTGCCGCGATTGGAGGCGCGGGAGGTACGATAGAGATGGTGGTTTGGTATTGTGGTGGGAGGATGATGGCGCGGAATCCCTAGAAGAATGGAGATGCAGTTATAATGGTGGTTTTTAACTTGTGGGATGCAGTGGTTTGAAATCTTGGAGGCTTGGGGCGTTTTGGAGGTGAGAATGGTGAGAACTTTAATCCTGTCAACTTGAACAGAGCTCTTGAAACCCAATACATGGAAGAATGCATGGAAAATGATGAATTTTTTATTATTTAAAAATAAGAATTTTTTTTAGTAGTATGTAAAAATCCAATGCAACAAGAATATTTTTATTTTTTAATCTTTATATGAAATAAAATCATGAGATGATAAAGCAATAAGAAACATCATAGGAAGATAAAAACAGAGAACTTACAAATTTCTGGGATCCATATAAAATTTAAAATACAAATTGTACCTGTATTGGTTCTTTAAGAATGATAGTCTCCTTTCTAAATGTTTTTTGCTTTCGTTGACATTAAAATAGGGGGATCAATCTTCTCTTTTCTCCTTCTCAATCTTTTTGTGTGCTCTATCTGTGTTCCTTTTTTTTTTTTGCTCTCAATGATTTCTTTTCTTTTTCTTCTCATTTCTCCCCCTCCTCAAAGTGATCAGTAGATCTTTTTAACGTAAAAGCATTTACTACAAAAGTGAATCCTCTTTTTTTATTATTTTATTTATTTTTATTCTGCATTGAAATAGTTCAGTTTTGAAACATTGTCTCTTTCTTTTTTTCTTTCTTTTTATTATCAAAGATGAAGTGTAGGTGAACGTGAGATGAAACAGTTTGAGAACGGTCATATTTTATTTTTTATATTATTTTTTTATTATTGTGAAATGGAGAACATGGGTGATTCAGAGCAGTTTTAAGATTGACTGATTCTTTTTTTTTTTAATTATTATCTTTATTTTGTTGTGGGAAGTTAAGATTGAGTGGGAAGTTACGGAGAGTTAAGGGAATTTTTTTATTTTTAATTTGTATTTTTTTCTAATTCTTTTATTTATTTTTAATTCTTTTCTTTTTTATTTTTTTAAAGAGAGGTATTTTGGAATATCTCATTATCTATTTTTTCATTCATCTTTTACCTCTTGATCAATCTTGAACAATTTTGAATAGTCTTGAACATAGCATAACTCACATAACCAAATCATCAATTTTTTTATATTTTTATTTTTAATTATATTTATCCGGATGAAATCGGGTGTTGACACATCTAGTTGTCATTATCTATGAAAAAAACTTACATTCGACTAGTGTAAGGATATGACCAAGTAATAATAGGTAGACCACAACATATCAGTTGGTAAAATCGAACAACTGTTTTCTAACTTCACTTACAATAAATCATTCAAATTAAAAATCAAATAATGATTTGTTATGTTAGCATGTGTTTAATTTAAGTGTACCTGCACAAAATGATTTCCATAAATGTGCACAATTGAAATAATTTGATGTTGTTTGAAATCAATGAGGGGTTGGATCCGTAAATGGAAAATAATCATTGACTATTACAAAGATAAACGAACAATGATATTATATTGATTGGCATTAACATAACCTGTATTTGGTATGGTTATCCATTTATTTGTACCTGCCTGCAATGAAACCCAAATAAATTAGTATTAGAACACCTTCACATACCAAATAAAGTACATCAAATACAATAATTGCTTCGTACCATAGACATCTGATTAACAAGAATTGAGTTTTTCAAATATTTATATTGTTCATCACTTTCAAACAATTGAACATATTCATAACACCATTGACTAAGTTCTTTAAGGTTCTGGACACCGCAGCCCATGACTTCTCTTCCATACTTAACAATAATGCAATAACACGATAACTGCAATGGTAATCAACTTGTACATTAGCAACATTAACAATATAGGGATGAAACGCTACAAAATGAATTGATTTTGTTTCAGGAGTTTCTTGGTTGACTCCCTTACCAGATTTTCAAGTAGAAGAACTATCATGTTGTGCATGTAGGGCATCCACATGCTCAAAATAAGATGGGATTCGCTTTGTTGATCTTGCAAATTTAGTCACACAACCCTTTTCTACACCTTTTATTTTTACTTTTGACATTAGTGCACACAAAGATGCCATATCAAAATATGCAATTTCATGCAACTTATTCTTGATGTTAACCTTACCAACAATGTCATCGGATGAAATATCCAAAAAGTTTAATTGTATTCGTATGCACTAATTGTAGAGGTAAGCAACCTACACCAGTGAAGTCAAGTCACAAGCACAAAGAAGACCGTGAGTTGATCTAAGGGTATAATCATATCAAGCTTTATCTAAGCCAACCCATTTAACTCGATTCATCCCTTCTGCAATGTTTTGCAAAGCATACTTTGGCACAAAATTAAGTAATTTTTACATGTTATCACGTTAAACACATTATCCATGTGAAGACTTTTTTGAAATGAAGTTTTAATTGCATTATGTTGCAAGATAATCATTTTGTTAATAGAATCTCAACAAAAGTATAAGTCTCCCATGGAGGTATAAAGCATCATCTTCAAATTCCAATGTGCACCCTCAATCCTACAAACGGAAACAAATATTAATATACTTGGGTTTCCAATTAATGTAGACAATAATTTATAGTTAAGACTTGCATACCTGTTAGTTGTTGTGTCGCTTAAGTGTATGAACCCACCTGTCTATGTCTTAATAAATTTTTCTTTGTGTGGAATTAACCAAATAGCCTTCACATATCAACAAATATGGACCATGGAGAACATACCACTTCAAATGACTGCACACGATGTTCAAATCCTTATACATCATCACAATTCACAGTAGCTCCCTAAGCTTCCATCACCTGATGACATGCCTCTCTTGAATGCACTAATATTTTATACTTAACTTTCACACTTTTATTAATGTGAAATCAACATAGAACATTACAAGCTTCAGGAAACACAACACCTATATTTGTAAGAGTAATATCTCTATCACTAATTGTGACTCTAAGGTAAGCATAAACTCTTAGAAACAACCCTTTAAGTATCTCAAGGGCCCACACAAAATTACTTTTACCCTCAAATTCGACCAAAACAAATGTCGCAAAAAAGGTTAACCCATTAAGGTTACACCAACAACCTCAAGTAAGGGGATCTTGTATCTGTTTGTTTTATAGGTATTATACATCATTAACACAATATTAAACGAATTTAGTAGTTTAACTGAATCAGGGTGTGTCCAAAACATATTTTTCACCACATTCATAGCCTCATCAAAATTACACAAATGAAGATACATGTATCGCTCAAGTAACATTGTTAATTGTTGCATTTCAGTTATGCAAACTCGTTCTGATCTTCGATACACATTCATGGCATTATAAACTTGCTTGATGGTGGTCAAATTCTTCTCATTATGCTCATTTATTGTTAGCAAAATATTTATAGGTTTCATTTCAGTATTTGTCATATAAACAATCATATACTTCTCATTAGGTGTTAAACTCCTAAGATATAAATCACCTTTCAACGTATCTGCCAAGTTGTGATTATGAGATACAAAGTAACTTTACAATCCACCATTCACCACCTTTGACCGATTTCTCTTATAACCTAAAAGGATAATCATGTTTCATACTTCCACTTTCAGTAACCTTTAAGTCCTTTTTGTATCGTATGTATTTACCTCCTCTCTCACAACCTAATAATATATATGTTTTCCTTCCTCATTGGCCATTTCATGTATTTGATCTTAATATAACAATTATAAAACCTAAGTCATATACAACCCTTCTAGCTCACTTCAAAAGGTCATCTCGAGAAGAAAATACCTATAAAAACATATCACACTGTCATATTTCATACACCAAATAGGCTTCATATAATAATATCTACATACATTTATGTCAATGACCTTTACCTTATCTATCAAAAATGCATCACTACATTCATGTGTCCTGCATTCATTATCAAATGCATTAGAAGCTATTGACTGCACAGTATCAAAATCATTTATCCCCCACACATCACCCTCATCTAATATGTTCGTGAAGAATCCTACAACCATGATGTTTCTACAAAGGAAAAAATTCACTTTTAGTTAGATAGTAAAAATTCATAACATGTAACATTTTGGAAAATAAATTCTGCAACTCAACAAAACCATTTTGAAAAGTGAATTCCACAAGGAAAAAATCCCATTACGAAAAGTACATTCCACAACTCAAAAAATCCATTATGGAAAGTGAATTCCGCAAGTTACCAAACCCATTATAGAAAGTGGATTCTGCAACTAACAAACCCATTATGGAAAGTGGATTCTGCAATGCAACCCATTACAAAAAATGTATTCCATAATTCAATAAACCTATTACAAAAAGTGCATTCCAAAAGTCAACATACCAATTCTAGAAAATAAACTCCAAAACCCATTATGGAAAATGTCATTCGAAAGCCAAAAAATATAACCAAATTCAATACTTATTTGTTTTCGATATCTCAATAAGACAAATTGCCATATCTATTTGTCAATTAGGATTTATAATTAACTAAAATTTTAATTTCAATGATACATATATTGAAATTATCTTAATGGTGCATGTTAATACAAATGTTTCTTAGTTTTACTATCTCAACTATCATATATATTGTTGTGAATTTTGGTTCGGTTGGAATATTGCAGATATTTCATTCAATTGAGATTCATCCATTCGAAATGGATCTTTCAATTCAAAACATCTATCCACTTAAGGCAAAGAGAAAAGAAAGACCTATATATTTTTTTCACTTATTCAATTAAACCAATGATTTGACGTTGACCAAATAGTAATAACTATTTCATAACAAAGTTAAACTTTATATTACAAAAAGAAGATTCTAGAAGCCATAATTTCAATTATGGAATATGATTTCCATAATTGAAATTATGCCTTCCTGACTATCCTTTTCGTAATATAAAGTTTGCACCATACATAACACCCACTCCTGGATTTCATTTTTCATAACATAAAAAAAGGTTCTAGAAATTTAACTTCAAAAGGTTATAATTCTCTCACAACAACTTTATAGATTTTGTATTTCGGAACCTTATTCCAAAAACCAATTTTCGGAAAGACCCCCTTCCCCATTACAATTAACACTGCCAAAATCATCACCCTAACTTACCCCAAACCACGTCCCCTTTGTTCTGAGCACCTCCACCAACTCTACCAGACCTTGTCAAAGTAGTGGCCAATGTCCACATGCATCCTTTATGATCTCAAGATTTTTTACAATGAAGCACTAGGATGTATGTAGGATCAAGTGCTTACAACTAGATACAAAAACTATAGTTGATAGTTAGTCCCCTCAACAATACGCCACAAGACAATTGTGTAACCTGCAATAATCTCCCCCTAAACAACTGTCCATTTGGAATTGAACTCGTAACCTTGGCTCTAATATTATTTGTTGGATTGAATGTTTACCACTAGGCTAGAAGTTATAATTAATAGTTAGGGTGTAACTCTTTCTACCAGAAGAGGTTGGGAAGAGTTAAGATAGATGCAAACAAAATGAGTGTCATAGGAGAGAGAAAAACGGGAAGGTAGCATAGAGGGAATTTTTGGGAGGAGAAAAAGATTTAAAATAAAATAGGTTACATAAATATTATATATATATATATATGTGTGTGTGTGTGTGTGTGTGTGTGTGTGTTATTATTAATAAACCACGTTTATTTGAAGATAAAGAATTTTAATTATAAATTAAAAATCTTTTTATTTACTTTTTAAATATATTTAAAATAAAATAAATTATTGTTAGGAAAATTTAACATCCATGATTTTGATTTAAATGTTTAAATACAACAAAGCATAAAATATGGTCATGCATCATCTGTAAGATGAATGTTTCTTTCAACAACGGATTATGAAAGACGTAAATATTTCATCTGTTAAACGATATAACATTATGCAATCTTATTTTAAGTCTGATAAGGCATCAATATACTTAAATGATACGATCATAAATTAAGCTAGTCTTATACTTGTTGAATATTTATACGCTTATTCTATATTGTAGGAAATGTTTGTTGCTTTCGTCCACCAAGGAGATCCATTCAAGCATAAATCACATTAAGTGATCTCTTAAATAAAAAGTTAAAGACATTTTCTTCAACAACAACCTGACACAAACGTTATTCAACTCTGGTCCAACTATCTACCCAATACGGTGTGCACTTTTACCATATTTTGATACAAAAAGTTATACTACCTGAGAAGATAAATATCAACGATGTTGTTTATTGAAGAAGGAACATTTAAAGCTACATTAAGTGCATTTTATGCGTAGTCCACTAAGAAGCTCGTTAGACGCAGATAAGGCATTCAAGTGAGTTGAAACTACTCAACCAGAAAAAGATTTGCAATGACTATATTCTTCTAGCGCCTATATAAAGCTACCTTTCAAGAATAAGAATAAGAGAGAGGGTGTTGCACTGTGTTGAAATGATGCTCAAACTTTTTGTGCCTCAAAAAGCTTCATGTAGAACACTATGAATGTTCATCAAGCAAACTACGAGAGAGTTCTTAAACCTTGTAATAATCAAAAGACGCAATCTCTCTCTAGTAGGAAAAACCAATTATCTGTTGATCATACGTCACAAAATGCTTCATATTAGACACAATTGACTATTTGACAAAGAATACTCATTGAGTCAGTAGTGGCTTATTAAAATAATACTTAAACAGGGTCATCCAAGAATGGTTGTGATCCGAAGAATACTCATTGAGTCAGAAGTGGCTTATTAAAATAATACTTGAACGAGATCAGCTAGGAGTGGTTGTGATATGAAAGAATATTCAAGGGATTAGCTAGGAATGGCTACGATCCCAAATAATACTCAAGGGGTTAGCCAATAGTGGTTATGATTGATCTAAAGAATACTTAAAAGCTTAGCTAGGAGTGACTACGATCCCAAATAATACTTAAAGGGTTAATCAAAATGACTATGATCCCAAAGAATACTCAAATGGTTAGTTGGGATGACTACAATCCCAAACAATACTTGATTGCACTTTGCAACATTAGAATGCCTAGTGAAAGTAAATTTGTTGATTGAGAACTAAAAGTAGTCTATTGTGTTAGACAAACTAGTATAAAATATAGTATGTACAATATTTTATAGATTAGAGTATGATCTTGGTTGATAGGAGTTTTGGTTTGATGAATTCCTCTAAGTTGCCTTCCATGTTGGTACACTTCCCATAAAGTGAAATTGTTTCTAATCGCAAGTACCTTATTGGTGACTCTTACTTGTATCTATGTTCAATATAACAAGATACACTTACTTGAAACCCCTTGCTAGGAAGACTTTTGAAAGGGGATTACTTAGAAATTCAACAACAATGACACGTGAGTCTAACCCATGTAAGGGATTGACACCACCTCCAACACAAAACTCTAAGGCAACGAGTTTGTGAGTTGATGGAAAACTAACCTTGTGTAGAATTTTTTCTGACAATTTTTTGTAACAACCTAACTATTATACAAGTATTTGTTATTTAATTAGTATTTGAGAGTAATGTTTTTTAAAATAAACTTTTCGTAGAGAAAATAGAACACACTATTTTTTCACAGATATAAATGTATGTCAACATTTCACGTTTTTTTAAATATTCATAATATATTACAAACGACATATAAGTTTTGTACAATAAAAATCCATGTTATAATGTAGAATTATCTATATATTTTATATATTCTACGATAATTGAGCTAGGTTCTTCACAAGTCAATCATCCGAAAAGTCTTCCAAAGATTTTTTATTTACAACTCTTACTAGGCAGGTTTTGTTTCTACCCGTACACTAGGTACATATGAAATAAAAACACAAAAGAAGTGAGGTCTTTATAAACCTTAAATATTAATCTTAATAAACCTTATAAACAATACAAACAATGGGGGCCTATAATCACAATCACAAACAATGGGGCATACGACTTTCGACCTAAAACCACAAGAATTACTTTCACTTTGAGACATGAATCCATATACCACTTTTGATGATCCAACCTGAACATGAAAAGTTTTTAGAAATTGAGTATATCTCATCAAAACATTGGTACAATTATAATTATTTTCTCGAGAATTTTGGTCATCTGTCAATGAAAGAGACATACACACACACATATATAGACACACACATACACACACTCACTATGTAACATTGGCGATGTTGAGCACGTATTGGATAGTACCAAGTTTGGATTGTGAAATATCCTAGTCTAGGGCGTTATTATGAATTATCCAAATATTCACCTACTTGAAATACTTTCTTAAACCCCATCCGATCTCTGTCTTTCATCCCGCAGTGTATCAAACTCCAACTTTCTAAAAACAAACACTCATACAATACCTTGGTTTCAACACTTTGAAACCTATGACTCTTTCACAACAAACATATTAATGACATTTTCAATAATCACGTAATATAATGACCACCAGGTTATGTCACATGTATCAGAAATTCATAGATTTTACACAACATTCAAAAGATACAACTAGTAAAACATAATATATAGGTAACTTTCTTTTATCCAAATTCATAAAAAATACATAATTTTACTTTATATGCATTTATATATAAAAATGATATTGAAATTATTAGAAAATAAAATAAAATAAGAATTAAAACATTAACTTTAAATAAATATAATTTTGATAAAACTAGAGATAAAATAAATAAAAGAAACAAGACCAGTGCATAATCGAAGATAAAATAAATAGAACTAGTGCAAAACTGAAGATAAACGAAATAAAACAAATAACGCTAGTATAAAATTGAAGATAAAATAAATAAGACCAATTCGTAACTAGAATTAAAAATAAATAAAATAAAAAGAACGAGTACATAATTGGATATAAAATAAATAAGACCAATACGTAACTGGAGATAAAATAAAATAAATAAATAGAATCAGTGCATAACTGAAGATAAAATAAAATAAATAAATAGGACCAATGCTTATCTAGAGATAAGATAAAATAAATAAATAAAAACAATGCATAACTAAAGATAAAATAAAATAAAAAAATAAGACAGTGCGTAACTAGAGATTAAAATAAATAAATAAATAGGACCCGTGCATAACTAGAGATAAATAAATAGGAGCAGAGATAAAATAAATAAATAGAATCAATGTGTATCTAGAGATAAAATAAATAAGACCAATGCAAAAATTAGAGATTAAAAAATAAATAAGATCAGAGCGTAACTGAATATAAAATAAAATAAATAAATAGGAATAGTGCATAATTAGATATAAAATAAAATAAACAAATAGGATCAGTGTGTAACTAGAGATTAAAATAAATAAAAAAACAGGATCCATGCATAACTAAAGAGAAAATAAATAGGACCAACATGAATTTGAAGATAAAATAAACAGAATCAGTGTGTAACTGAAAATAAAATAGATAAAATAAATAAGACTAGTACGAAACTAGAGATTAAAATAAATAAAATAATCCAGATCAATAACTGGAGATAAAATAATAAAATAGTAAGGACTAGTACGAAACTAGAATAGTGCGTAATTGGAGATAAAAGAAATAAAGGGGACCATTGTGTACTAGAGATAAAATAAAAAAAATAAAAAAGATCAATGCATAATTAGAAATAAAATAAATAGAGAAAAAGAGAGTAAGATAATATAGTTTTAAGATGATTTAAAATAAATAAAATATTAATAAAATACACACAAGTTTATTAAAACTAACATAAAAAAGCTTAACCTCACTCCCATTACCTTTAGATGGAGAAAGACACTAGAAATAAAACTCCAAATACTTATAAAAGGTTAAGAGTTCTCTTGTTTCAAATCCCTTTTTCTATCTCTTCATTCTTCGTCCTCTCTCTCTTTTCTTTCTTTCTCTTCATTCTATCTTCTCCCTTTCCTCCCTCTCTTCCTTCTCTCCTCTTTTTCTTCTTCTTGATAACTTTCTCTTCTCCTCCCATCTCACCCCACCCCTTCATATATACATAAATTTATTTATTTATTATTTATTATTAATTAAAATCATGATTACTTTCATTATTTAAAGAAGGAATCTTACTATTATTTTTAACAAAAATAGTTATTATTATTTTTTTCTTTTTTCTCTTTTATTTTCTTTTTATCATCCATTAGAATGTTCTTTTTAATTTATTTTTTTTATAATTAAACATTTTTCTTAATAATTAATTGATTATAAATTATCATTGTGATTTTATTTTTGTTAATATTATTATTTTCTCTTTAAATAGTCTTAATTAATAAATATATTTTATTTATAATTGACATGTTTATTTTTATTAATATTTTCATTTTCTTTAGTCACAATATTTCTTAAATTTACTTGATTTATTTTCTAATGTTCAAATTTTATCTAAAATATAAAATACTTTAAAATGATAATTTAATAACATGAATTAAAGTTTAAGGTTTTCTAACTCGTATTTTAAGATAAAGTTAAAATAATTAGTATATTTATTTAAAATATGGATGTTACAATTTCCACCAAATGGTTAACAAAATGAGAAATACGAAAGGGATAAAAGATGACGAAATACCAATATACCTTGATTGCATGAGAATTGATGAACATTTTTACAATCTTCTTGTTCTTAAGATCATAACATCAGAGTAATCTTTTAAGTTCTTTACTAAGGAGCCTTCTTTAGAAGAGAAACAAAATTTTTAGTTTTTTTTAAAAGTAATTGGAAAAAGTTTTAATCTATATAAAGGATTGACACCACTTTTAACAAAAAATATTAAGCTTTTATGGATCTTTATATATTGCTCAACTTTTCCAGTTATAATTAATGTGAGACTCAAACTCACACTTAAGGCCTATTTGGTTCCCAGGAGAAAAATGCATGCAACAACAAAAGTGAGGGAAAGTTGAAAAAATGAAATGTGAATTTACGAAAAATGAGAAAAAAAAAACTGTATCAAACTGTCATTTCTTTATAGTAAAGAAATGCGAGACAAGTTTGATAATTAAATAAAAAAATAAAAAATAATTTGATTATAATTAAATAAAATATGTTAAAAATATTTATTTTAAAATAATAAATAATAAAAACTTATATATAATAATTTAAGAATGTTAAAATAATTAATAAAATTAATTATTTTATTCTTTTGTTAATATATATTTTATGTTTAATACATATATAAATTGAATAAAATTATTAAATGATAATAAATTTATAAAATAATTATAAAAATAATATAATTAGAAAAATTAAATGCTAATAATATTAATGTTAAAAAATAAAAATAATAATAAAATCATACATAATAATTAATAATAATAATAATATTAACAATACTAATTTATTTTTATCTTTAATTTTATTTTATAAATTATATTTAATTTAATTTTATTTATTAAAAAATTTATTTTATCAAATTATATTTATCACATCATTGAGAAACTTTCATCAATTTTTTCTTATCATCTTTTTCTTAATTCAAACACACATACTTTCCATGCACTTTCTTTCATGTCAAATTTAATTATTTTCATTTTTCTAAATTTACTCTCTCAATCATACAAAACATTAAATTCTTAACTATCTTCTCTTCAAATGTGAGTGAGTTCATTACACATTAAAATACTCCCTTTTAAGAATAATCGTTTATAACCTTGATTACATATTATATTGTTTGAGTTGGTCACTTACAGAAACCCCTCATACCACTAAATTATTTTTATGTCAAATTAATTTTGAAAATTACTTTTCAAATATATAAAATTTATTTTATTACATCAATTTTTTATCTCTTTCTTTTCCTTTTTCACTTCCTCTACATTTTGGAAACGGTTCTAATTAAACGAACTAGTGAATCAACCTGTGATGGGAAATTCGGAGCTACGGAACCAATTTTGTAATAAGATTGGAAAGAATTCATTTTAGTAAATATATACCTACCAGTCTACGTGGTAATTTTTTTTATTTGATTCTCTTGAAAAAAAAATCAAAATTTCTGTAATTTACCTTCTATTTTTCTTTTCACTCTACTCCTACTGTACAAAAGCTCTTTATTATTATTATTATTATTACATTTAAATTTTTTTGTTGTTTATTTTCTTCATTAATTTCTCTATACAATAGAGTGGGGAAGAGTGAGTGGGAACAAGAGTTTCCTTCTTAAGCGGGTGGCCATACGGTGTCTTCCTGAACCCTCATTATTTTCATTCTAAAATTTTTCCTTCCTTTCGCCATAAAACGAAACGCATCGTATTGAAATCCAAATCCCATACCCCTTTGTATCCATGGATTCGTTCCAGCAACATCACGGCTACATGAGACCACCGCAACCGCCACCTCCTCCGCCGCATGCGGCGGATCCCCACCACCACCCGCACCACTTTCACCAGATACCGCCTCCGCCGCCCCAAGCCCCCTGGTTGTCCTCCCAATTCCAATACCACCCTTCGCAGACCCCTTCTCCTCCTCCGCAGTGGCAGCAACCACCGCCGCCGCCGCCTCCTCCTCCTCCGTCGAACGCATATTCGTACCATCCAAGCCCGTTCCCTCCTCCTCCGCCTCGCTCTCACGCGCCTCCTCATCAGTTCACACCTCACTCCCACATTCCTCAGCCTTATCCTCATGTGAAATATCCTTCTTGCCCTTCGTGATTTTGCCTCATTTGGTTCGCTAGTGTTTCTTCTGTCATTGGTTCACTAATTGCGTGAAATTTCTGTAGGAATGGGGCAATCCAAACTTACCACCTAACCAGGGCTATCCAGGTTAGTTGTTTTTTTCTTTAATGTTACGTGAGAAACGTTGTTTAAGTATGCCTGCTAGAACTAAGGTTTTGTTGTTTATTATTGGGGTCAAAGTTATATTCACTTGAGAGGGAAGCATTTGTACAGAGAAGAAGAAAATGCGGAGTGGGAAAAAATAATTGTTAGCTTATGTTTGATAGTTGATTTATACCCACTTATCTGGGTCAAATACATTGCCTTTTGCTTTCTGATTCATTTGTATTTGTACGTATTCATGAGATTATTATGAGTCATGACTTGACACTGAATGTTGACCAAGATAGATACTTGCTTGTGTCTGAGGAATTACTCCACTTATCAAATGTAGTTTACAGCTTGTTTAGATAGTTATTAGTCTGTTAATATGAGATGCTTTCATTGGAAAAATAACAGTGTAATTTGTTGACTTTGTGTGCCTCTGTGTGATTTTTAAGTTCTATATGACATCTTGGAAACCCCAATCCCCGAGTTTCTGTATGTCCATTCTTAATGCAGCGGATATTGTATTGTTTTGACATAATGTTGTATTGGTAGCCCATAACAATGAAGAAGATTGGGCTGCGAAGGCCAGAGCTTGGGCAGCTAAGGCTGCCTTGGAAAGTCAGCATCCACAAACACATTTTTCACCTGCTGGAAGATTGCCCGAGCAAAATCACTATCATGATCAGTATCAGCAATCGGTTGACTCGCATTATACTGATGTTCAAAACCAATCCCATCCAACATCAAGCTATCAACAATTTTCCTACTTAGATACATCTGCCCAGCGACTTTCAGGACATTCGCAGGATGCTGTACCTGTCAGCTTGGAGACATCTTATGCTCAAGATGGACATTCATACAGTGCTAGAGATGGGACCAGCATCAGAGATTCAAATGTTTCATTTGAACAAGGGAACTTGCCAACAAATCCATCAGTTCATCAGCAGGAGGTACCTTCTAGTTATAGTTCTGTTGCAGGTAATTGTTTATTTAGTTTATTGAAGTTGCAAGTGAAGCTTCTCTGGAAATGGATCATGAATCAATATTTTGGAATTTTCCTCTAATGTATATTTGTGATACAAACCTGTCAAAATTTGGTTAAAAAATATTGTTAGTTGGAATCACATGAATAATGATTTGATGACAGTAGTATTGGATATCTGTTGAAAGGAAAATATTGTTTACCTAAAAGTCCTTTACAAAAATATATATTGGAAGCCATAATGGGTTATTATAGAAGCATCGCGGACCAAACTAATACAATATATGCATTTAGATAAATAGAAAATGCAGAAATATATTTGAAATGCAAAATAATGTAAGAGAACCATATAATTAATGATAATAATGAAATATAATAGTAAATCTAGAAGTTCGAATAAAATAAAATCAAAGCAAAACTCCACCATGTTCAAATAACTAAATAACTGCGGTTTTAGACTTATATATTAGAGAATAAGTATTGAGTACAAAAGAAGAGGAAAAAGGGGCAGGGTGAGTGATGCTGCTATTGCGGAGACAAAGAACAAACAGGAAAAAGAAAAAAAAATGAAGATCATCCACGCAGGGTGGATGATGGTGGCACAGTGATGGGATGAACCAGGTGGGCTGGTGATACTGCAGAAGGAGCAAACCATAGTGGGTGGCACTGCTGCAAAAGGATGAACTACTAGCTGTGGTGGGACAAACCTGGTGCTGTGGTGGGATGTACCAGGTGGTGGTGGCTGTTCACAACTCATAGGTGGTGGCAGCGGCAACAACATGATGAGGTGCAGTTGACTACAAAGTGTGTAGGGTTGTGGTGGGATGAAATGAGGAGCACGTAGGGTTTTTTATTTTTCGTTTGGGTTTGGCTCAGGTTGTGGTTTGTATGACCCAATTCCTTTTCAAAACAAAAGTTCAACTGCACTTTGATCGAGTCGTGTACAACCCAGAAAAGAAAGAAAAGAACTAGGGTTACACGCACTTTGGGTTGGGTCACACTAACATGAGGGCTTCTTCTGTAAGAAGAGGCACATGACAGCGGCAATATAATTTTGTCGTGGCTGATCTGCAGCACCATTCTATGATGCCCAAAGCGGGTGTAACGACCCCTCACTGAAAATCTGATTTGCCACTGCCTTGCTGTGGGCCACTGGTAACAAACTGCCACTGCATCTCACCATGGCATGCCATCTCCGATTTTTTACGACACTCATGAAGATTGCTTAGAGTTTCATTTTATCGTTGGATATTCATGCTGAATTGCTGGAACTATGCAAAGTTTTAGGAGTATCTGTTGTGTTGTGTTTCCAACAGTATTGATATAGGTGGGGCTTTTAAAATAACTTCCACTGTGGGATGAAAAACCACGTCCGTGTTGGATGGGTGTGGCCATAATCTTGTGGCAGAGAGGCTTGTGAAGATGCCTTCTGAAAAATGCTCAAACGCTGTCACATGCTATCCAGATGTCTAGACACAAGACGCTACAGTATTTCGAACATGGAATTGCGTTGATGCTCTAGGAACGTTGATGCTCTAGGAACGTTGAGCCTCTTGTGGTAGGATGGTCTGGTACAGGCTTTGAGGTAGATTGGAGGTGAACCACTTCCCAGACCAGTAGATCTGAGAGGGACAATTGACTAGGAGAGATAAGGGACAGCTGTGAAAAGAGTTTCTGTTGCAAATTTCTAGAATTAAAAGAGATAAAATTAAGAAACCCTCCAATTATTAATATACATTTGAGGCAAATAAATTTATTATGTTTAAAAATATATTTTTAGTAATTGATCATGAATCACTCATATTCTGATTACTCATTCACAATATAGGTCTTCTGACATGTCCATGCTGTCTTTTTAAACAAGATATGCTATCAGCCTATCACAATTCTTATTTAATGGACTACTGGTATGGTTTTATAGATTATTTTGGATAGAAAAAGAAATATTAATTGATGGGGTGGGGAGAATATAAGGTATCCACTAAACACACATTCACAAAGCTGAAGGAAAACAATTAAAACTAAAATCTAATGTGAGAAGCCTCGAAAATAACTCCACCCAAGGATTACGTACTAAGTAATCCCCCCGTTGTCGACAAATAACCAACAACAAATCGAGAATCCTAATACTAAAACTCAACGATGCTCACTTTGGCCTTAAGGTTTCAAATTTACAGTATCTGGATAAGAAGGGTTTCCTTTTCAGAATCAGCGCTCATCTTTTCCGGGATTATGGCAGCTAATTTTCAAGCTTGTCCTCTCTGGACAAGCATTGGGAAGGAAGACTGAGAAACTGGATGACATAAGCTGCTACTTGGACTCCTGTAATTCCAAACAATAGGTGTTTTAATGAAAGCTGTGTGTTCTTGTTAGAAATATAGGGAACCATATATGAATCTGCTTAATTTTTATCATGTCAAGCAAATTATATTTTTACCCGTTAGTGGAGGATTGAACAATATCCTTTAATCACTTCTATGTACATCATTATATAGCTAATTGTTAAATCAAGTTATTTGTAAGTGTTGCCCACATAGTTGTTTTATGTCAGCCATCCTTTCATATTCTGAGCATTGTTTATTGTAATAGGATTAATTAATGAGTTATTGGACCTTATGCCTCTTTTGGCACCTCGCCGCCTTACCTATAGCAGTTATTACATCTTCACAAATTTACTCAGGACAAGGAAAGATTAACCCATCTCTCATCAGTTATGCTGGTTTATTTGTGGCCCATGTTATTAGTAGACATGTGATATAATACTTAATTTTGCCTATCTAAAGATGAGTTGGAGAATAACGAGTACTTGGAACTTTGAAATATCAGACAGTGTGAAAGGGCTTTTTAAAGTTTACTCGTCTTTGTAGCTTTGATGAAATGAAAGTATGACTGTGGGTCTTTGCGGACTACATTTTTTAAATTTAATGCTTTTTTTTCTTGCCTTTTTATTTTTCAATGTAATCTGAATGTTACTTGTCAGACTTGGCAGGTAAAGAGGCTGCTGATCAGATTCAACAATCATACTCAGTCTTTCCTTTGTCAAGTTCCTCTCAAGAACGTCATGTGCAACCATCAATGCATGCACCACCTTTTGCATCTGGCAGCTACTCAGTTGACTCAGCTATCAGTCTTGCTGATCAACCATTAGATTTTGCACCCAGGTTTAATCGTGATAATGACTTGCAGATGCAATCAACTTACAGTCATCATGATTCAAGTACTTCAATGAATAACTGGGCTGCTCAAGTGACCCCTGGTGTTGGTTATCCACCAATGCTTGCCTCTGGGCCACAGGTTTTAATTTTGAAACCTTTTGTTTTCCTAGTCAACTTATATGCTCATTTTAATGCTTTGGGTCTTGATTAATTTACCAGCTTGACCCTTCTATCACCACTCCTGGTCATGTGGCACCACCATTTGGAAGGTTTCCTGGACCCGGCCTCCCTTCAACCATTCCACCAACTGGTGCACCACCCTTTACCCTTAGCACAGGAGCTACAATTCATCCTACTGCTGCTTTCTCTGCTGATGCATATGGGGTATCTAGTGTTTCTGATCGTCCTAAGAAGGTAAGTATGTTGCAAAGGTTAATGCGTGTGTGTGTGTGTGTGTCACCAAACCTCACTTTGCTGTTATTTTTCAGGCTTCAGTCCCTAACTGGCTTAGAGAGGAAATAAAGAAAACAGTCATTGCTGCTCCTGCAGAGAACCTGAAGGAGGAAGCAACATTTGTAAATGATGGCATTGACAAGCCATATGCGAGAGGTGATGAGGCAGATAGTAAAAGCATTGATTCATCTAGATCAGCTGAGGATGAAGAAGATGAAGAGGTTTCCTTTTTTTAACATTAAAGTTTGTGTCAATAAAATAAAATTCCATCATCATTTTTAATTTATTATGGATTATTTCTTGTACAGGATCAAGTTGAGGTAGCTAGAACTGCAGCAATCAACCAAGAAATAAAAAGAGTTCTGACTGAAGTTCTTTTGAAGGTCAGTTTTGTTTAAAATGTGAATTTTTCATCTTACTGTAATCTATGTACTGGATATAGCTGAAAAAATGTATTGTAGTTCTAATTTCAGCTTCTTCTTAGGTTACTGATGAATTGTTTGATGAAATCGCTACCAAAGTTCTTGCTGAAGATGATCTAACTGCTGAAGGTAAATAGTCGGCTGTTGCACTCTCGTTTTCTCTTAAATTGTATCTATTAATCTACTTGAGTACATAAGATGGAGAACATACTGTGTATTTAACTTACACCGTTTACCTTTTATTGATGTGTGTATACATATATATTTATATATGGTTACAAAAAGAAGGAAGACACTTACCTTAAACCCTAATCCTAAAGCTGGGTACATACAGAAGAAATAATAAAATAACATACATTTCAACATTCCCCCTCAAGCTCGAGCATATAGATCGTATGCACCATGCTTGGAACATATAAACTGAATCCTAGGTCCTCTTAGAGATTTAGTTAAAATGTTTGCGATGCGAGTTGTTCATTAGAGCTGACAAACTCAGTAATAAGATCCTTGGACAACAACTTCTCTCTAACAAAATGACAATTAATCTCTATATGTTTAGTTCTTTCAAGAAACACCGGATTGGAGGCAATATGAAGAGCTGCCATTTTGATCTTCTCATTTTCATAAAATTTCAACTTTTGAAGGAGTTGTTTAATCCACACAAGCTCACATGTAGCTAGGGCTATAGATCTATATTCAACTTCTGCACTAGATCGGGCAACAACACTGTTTCTTACCTTTTTTAAGACATAGGTTTCCTCCAAGGAATATGTGGTATTGTGTGGTAGATCTCCTATCAATGGGACAACCAGCCCAATTTGCATCACAATACCCGAAGACTTGAGTATTACCCTTGTTCTCATACAACAATCCTTGGTCCTGGGTTCCCTTTTATGTATCTGAGAATGTGAATCTCAACATTCCAGTGATCAATGTGAGGATTCTACGTAAATTGACTCACTACACCCACTGGATAAGAAAGACCACGTCTTGTTATGGTGAGATAAATGAGTTTTCCCACCAATCTTCTATATCTCAAGGTTTGAGAAATGTTCAACATGATCTCTCATCAACTTTTGATTTGAGTCCATAAGACTATTAATGGGTTTGTAATTTGTCAGGCATGTCTCCTCCAAAATACCAAGAACATATTTTCTTTGTGAAATGATGATACCTTCTTTTGATTGCTCCACTTCAATTCCAATTTTTTTTTTTTTGAGATAGCCCAGATCCTTGGTTTGAAAGTTGCTGAATAAATACTTTTTTTAATTGAGCAATTCTAGTGGTATCAATTCCTGAAATAACAACATAGGCCATAAGATAAACACACTTCACAAGAGTAGTATGACAATAAAACACTAAATGATTTGCCTCACTCCATTTTAATCCAAAAAATCTGCACAATATGACTAAATTTACCAAACTTGGGTTGATTGCTTTAAGCCATAAAGTGACTGATGCAATTCACAAACCAAGCCAAACTCTCTCTGAGCAACAAATCCTAGAGGTTTCTTCGTGTAAATCTCCTCCTTTATAACACCATGAAGAAAGGCATTTTTAATGTCAAGTTAGTGAAGAGACCAGTTGTAAATGGCAGCCATAGCAAGGAGAAGACAAAAGATACTGATCTTAGCCACATGAGAAAAATTATCACAGTAGTGAGGCTATAAACTTAAGTGTATCCCTTAGCTACTAGATGAGCTTTGAAACGATCTACTTCACTAGTAGGACCAACCTTGACAACTTAGACCCATCTACACCCCACATGCTTCTTAACAGGAGGAAGAGGGACAAGCTCCCAAGTAATACTATGTTCAAGTGCAAGCATTTCATCAATCATGCCTTGTTGCCATCTAGGGTGACCAAGTGCGTTATGAACATTGTTAGGAACAGTAATGGTAGACAAGGAGAAAACAGAAGAGGAATATAAAGGAGACAAATGACAACTTAAAAAATTTATAAATAGGATATGGATTACGAGTGGATTGAATGACTTTTCTAAGAACAATAGGCTTAGCATGATTAAAGTCGGGAGAGGGCGAGGAGGATGAAGGATCAATGGGTTGGAAATCTGGTGGTGGAGGATCTAAGTCACGGGGACATTCAGGCAAGGATGGAGTTATTTGTGCCCAACCCTGATATTTGAGAAGAGGTGGTGGAATAATGTCATCTGCACTTTGAGTTTGGGCTTGAGGTGAAGTAGGAATAGTCAATGGATCATAAGATGGTACAAGAAGGACCTGTTGAACAGATGAACAATGTTCCCCAGAGGATAAGAAAAGAGGCGTGTCTCAAAGAAGGTAACATAAACAAACATATAAGACCTTTTGGTTGAGGGAGAATAACATTTATACGTTTCTGAAGACGAGAATATCCCAAAAAGACACACTTAATAGCCTTTGCAGAAAGCTTGTCAAGACTTGGAGATATTATGAATAAGACAGGTACACCCAAACACACAAGACACATGATATAGAGGGTCATCCGGAAAAATTATAGTGAGGAACTTTATTTTCAACATAGGAAGAAGACATCATTAGGAAATAGGCAGTGAGGACTGCATCTCCCTAATGATGATCAGAAACATTAATATTCAACATTAGAGAGCGTGCAATTTCCTTAAGATGTCTATTCTTCCTCAATGCTATTCCATGTTGTGGAGTGAGGACATGGTAACTTATGTAAAATTCCCTGGGAAGATAAGAATGAAGAAAATGCACCAAAAAATATTGCTTAGCATTATCACTTCTGAGAATTTTAATTATCTTCCCAAATTGGTTCTTAATTTTATTGAAGAAAGACATAAATATGGATAAAATTTCAGATCTGTGTTTCGTTAAATAAACCCAAGTACATTGAGAGAATTCATCAATGAAGGTTACAAAATAATTAAACCTAAAAGAAGTGACATGACTTGGTCCCCAAAAATCAGAATGAATATTAGAAAAAGCAAAATTACATTGTGTTTCAGACGTTTTAGGAGAAGAAGATCTAACATGTTTTCCTAATTGATAGAAGATTCACGATCTAAAGCTTGGATGTCTTTGAGACTAAGAACCATCATCCTCAACTTAGATAAACTTGGGTAGCCCAAACAATCATGGAAACGTTTTGGGGTTGAAGTTGCAAAACTTGATATTGAGGGACTTGGTTTCGGATAATAAAGACCCTGTGACTCATGTCCTCCAATTAGACGACTCGTACCATGTTCTTGTATAGCAAAGAAATTAGCAATAAAGGTCTCAAAACAATTTAAAGGATGACTCAATTGACTTAGAGAGATTAAATTGTAAGACAATGTGGAATGAACAAGATAAAATTTAAATTTAGTGAAGGGGATAAAGAAACTTGGCTAGCTCCGAGATGCCACTTTGGATCCATTGGCAAATAGTAACAAGATGAGGAATTTTGGGGAAGAAATGGAGAGAAATGAAGAAATGTTACCAGAGATATGGTCTGAGGCACCTAAATCAAGAATCCATGGACTATGACCTTTCACAAATTGAGAAATGCTTGCGATTGATATTTTAGATTATGAATTTACAGATTTAGACACATGAGCATCTTTGTCTGGAAAACTATGCAAGGAATAACAATTTTCTTGGGTAGCACTCATTCTCTTGCAATATGAGCATTAAGGATGCCCACTTTGACCACCATGTCCTCCTTGGTTGCTAGAACCTCCTTCTCTTCCTTTTGGTGCTACCATTGCTGATGTCTCAATAACATCATCTGAGTTTTCATATTTTAACAAGGTAGGCAACCAAAGAAGTCTAATGACTAAGCTGTCTATTGAAGGAATTTGATCATCAGCTAAAATTTGGTTACGTATATGTTCAAAATCTGAGTATAGGCTTCTCAAAATTTGAACCATGTATAACTTATCAAGTTTTTTGTTGATATCCTCCAATGAATTAGCCACCGAAATTCTCTTCAATTCTTCTGCTACAACCTGAGCCTTTGTTACATATGAGATCATATCATAATTGATCTCTTTGAGATAGGCTACTCAGTTGCATCAAAGAGATGCTGAATGTCACTAGCAAAAATATCTTGCGCCTTTTTCTAAAAGGAAGAACATGTCTCAAACGATCTCAAAATTTCTAACACATCCTGTTCAACTGATTGCCATAAAACAACACATAACTGGAAGTCCAGTTTCTGTCACTGAGGCTTTTCTTCACCCGAAACAAAAATGAAATCCTTCTCCACATGGTCATGGTATCCTTGACCAAGGAACCATAACTCCACGGATGCAAACCAAGATAAATAGTTTTTCTAGTTGAGCTTTGTTGTGGTAATAGTAGGAGTAGTAGAAAAAGTAGAAGCCATTCCAAAGATAACCACAAAAATTTGAGGAGAGAAGGAAAAACCCTAGCCTTGAAGAAAATAAACCCTAGCCTTGAAGAAAATAAACCTTAGCCATGAACTACTTCCAACGAACCAGGAGGACAAGGGCAGAAACATGCCTAGAAAGTGCCAACAAGAGGAACAATGGCAGTCTGGTGTGATTTTTGGCATCGAGAAGATGGTGCACAAGAGACAGGCGCCTCATGAGGTGTTGGTGGTGAGTGGCGCGCTGGAGAGATTTTGAACAAGTGACTACCAGATATGGGTTGTGCTCCTTGAGGCACACCTAACCCTGATATCGTCGGAAGAAAGAAGGCGGCAACAATTGCCAGAGATAGTGGACTAAGGTGACCAGGACTCTTGATACCAACCTGAATAAATGAAATGGAGAAAATACAGTGTATTCAACTTACACTGTTGATGAGTGTGTGTGTGTGTGTTTATGTGTATGTGGTTACAAAAAGGCCAAGTTAAACCCTATTCCTAAAGCTGGGTACATACAAAAGAAATAATAATAAAATAACATTACATTTCAACAAATCTATATAAATAATTTTATTTTACTAAGCTAGTATTAAATCATATAAGTTCTACAATTTGTTTTCTGCAGTAGGTCACAAGGTTGTCATCTCAAACCATAAGGCATCAGCATCTCCACCCTCGGCTGCAGTGCCTAAGGCGTCGGCAAAGGTTTTAGTTCCAGTCAAAGAGAAGGTAGAAAATAATGGTGCTAGTGAAAAATCTAATTCTAGCTCTCCTGGAGACGTTCTAGGTCTTGGAAATTATGGTTCTGATGCTGATGATGAAGACAATGAAATTGAGATTTCCAGTGTGCCAACTCCTGCAAAAGATGCTGCTTACCAGTCAGGGATTAAGCAACCTTCGTCAGATACACATGATGTATCTGTTAATGATATTTCACAACTTGATGAGCGTAGTATTGTGAATGCTCAGGTCAAAAACATCTCTTTACCATCCAAAAGTAGCAACGATTCTGCTTCTGATCAATTGCCTGATGACAAGGTTGCTAGAGCATCTGATCTTTCACATTCTTCCAAAGTGGTGTCTGTAGATCTTATGGATAATGGGCTTGATGCCGTACAAAGAAGCCATGATAGATTTAATGGCTTTAGTTCTAAAGATACTTCAGGGATGCCAAGATCTGAACTGCCTGGAAAGAACATTGTTGTGGAAAAAGCAACAGATGATCATTCAGGTAGGGAAAGCAGAAGAAAATCTGAAAAAAATGACCGGCCTGACAGGAATACTTCTGAGAAAGACTTTGTAAAGGAGGTACACAGTAAGACCAGGATAGATGAAAAAGGTTATGAGAACCATAGAAGGAAGGATGAAAGAAATCATAAAAGGGAAAAAACAGATTATGGCAGTGAGGCAAAAGAAAGGGTGAAAGAACACAATTCCAGGCATGGGGAGAAGGCAAAGGAATCAGAGTCAAGGAAAAGATCGTCTCATGTTGATGTCAAGGATGATAAAAGGGAAGCAGAAAAATCCCACAGAGGTAGTGCCACTGACGATACTAGCCGAAAAAGAGAGCATACAAAGGATAAGGGGGAACATAAATCAAGGCAAAAAGATCAAAGTAATTCTGAGAGGCATAGGAGAAGACGGTCATCTTCAGTGAGTAGTAGAGGTCGAACCAACAAGGATCGTATTGATTATGCTGGTAATTCAAGTGGTGAAGGATCAGATGGCTCAAAAAGGTTTGGAGTATATTCTATTTAAACCTCATTGTCTGGTTGTTATATATAGTGTCTCATAATGTTTGTAATGCAGGAAGCATTCAAGAAAGCGTGACTTATCACCGTCTCCTGTCAGATCTAAAAGAAGGTATCATTTATTAAGAGATCCTTACACTGTTCAGGTTTGCAATATTGAAGTTTGTGTTCCAGAGCATCTTGCACTGTGTTTATAGGCTATATCAAATTTGTGCGTGCGTGTAATATATTTACCGTCATACTAATTCTCATACGGTTAATGTTTTATGCTGTACGTTGATAGTGTCAATTGATCTGTTTTCCTTTTCTTGTTATTAATAGAGTGTTGGTGATTTACAAATAGGTTATCTTAACTTTATATGTGCTAATTTGAATCTTAGATGTTGACACTACCAGCTTCTCTATGTTTTATTTAATGATTCCATCTTTAGGTCAATCTTCTCATGATTTGGGTGTGAGGACTTAATTGTTTACCTCAATCTTCACTGAAGCTCTATCTTGCTGTTTAAAGGCCAGAAAGTTATAAATTTATTTCAGCATTGTTTTTGGACTTTGGCTTTTCTAATATGTTGTGTTTTATTCACTTGTTTCGGTAAAAAGAAGCTGTTATCTATGTAATTGTATTCCATTTTTTTTTTCAAATCGTGATTGTTATCTAAATGTGTGTTTGTGTTGGTATTTTTGGATACATATTTTATGTATAATTAGATTATCTATGCTGGCCATTATTTATAAGATTACGCTGCATCTTATGCAACTTACGATATTACTATTACCAAAAGTTACAAATTTGAAAATATAACCGTTGACTTATTTTATACCCTGTTTCTTTGAGAAAAAATATCGATCCTATGATCAGTTTGAGGATGCTGAAGCTGAAACCATGCCACAGATGGGTCTTTATGCAGTTGAAGTTAAATTATCTTATTGCCTGTTATATGGAATGTTTTTCATGTTGTTCACGTTTTGTAGTAATAATCACATTTTCATGCACTTTTTCGTCTACTGTGTGTATTAGACCCATCAATTTATCTCTGCAATATATTATAACATATGCAAGAGCAAGATATTTTTGATGTGCACAAATTTTGGCACTTGTTTATCCATAATTGTAAGGATATCTCTACCCTGAAGCTAGAATTTAAGACTTTTGACTGTGATCGTATTCATAAGAAACAGAAAAGATTTATTGTACTAGGCCTCTTCGAATGGAGTGTTGACACTGAGTACCAGGTTGAGTTGTATTTATAAACTTTGTATACTTTAAACTCACCAAGTCAGTACGGTGGTTTCATTTTTAGACAACTTTCGCGGTCTCCTCATAGCAAGCGTTCTCAGCGCAGGCATTCTCCCTATTCTTCTCTTGATTCTTCCAGGTTTGTTGCCATTAAGTTTTCCTGAGATTAAGATTTATGTTTTTCAGACAAACTTCCATCATATAAGATTAAGCTGCACAGGTGAATTGTCAGGCTTCATATTTATTGGTTACTTGGTGCCTTGTTTATATATTGCTTTCTTTTTATGTAGGGGAAGGAGGTCAAGATCCAGATCACCTGTTCGGCGGCAGAGATGAACGATGGAAACAGAGAGGATTGAGTTCTGCATGGTCGAGGTTCATTCACCAAAACATCAATTAGGAGGGATAGGGAAGCTTGTGATATCTGGTCTTTGGACTGCAAAGGGAATTTTGATTCAAAAGTAATACGTAGTGATGACTTTTTTCCCATTTCTGTACGTTCAATATATACTGTTGTTTTCTTCCTGGTTTGCTACTGTTCTTTAAGGGTAGTATAAAACTAGGTAGAGCTGGATGTGTGGTGTTATGTGATTTGATGTATAAAAAGGCATGAAAAAATCGATAGATTTACCTTTTATCAGAAGTCCGGTATGTCTTTAATCTCAGCAATGATTCAGATAAATTTTAATAGATTAATATGCTAACCAATTTTCTTGTGTTCATTCCCTTTCCACCCTATCCAAGTGACGCAAATATTAGATTGGGTTATTTACTGTGTCAAACAGTTGCAAATGTGAACGTGTTTGGTTTAATGACATTAGTTGATTTAAAGTGAATGGCAATACACGTTTCTACTGTTTCCGAGTACTAAAAGACGTTTGCATCTTAAAAGAACGTCGAACACACACACACATATATAAAAAATTACAGTAATGAATTTTGAAGTTCTGTGGAGTAGATGTATATGAAAAATGTTCATGTGATGTTTTTTCAAAGAATTAAGAGAGTTGATGTAAGGATGGAGAAAATAGGAAGAATTTGTACAATTTTATGAAGCCTCGTGATTTGGTAATACTAGTAAATTTTTTTGTTCATGGATCTTAGTATATTTGATTTCAAATACTTAACTTTTCAAGGTGAATCTAATAAACCATATATTCCTATTCGTAGCACTTAAAATAAAAAAATCTGTGTTTTAGTTAAAATAGCTAGGGAGATACGCAGCCTCAATTCGAACTAGATCAAAACTTTAATTAGTGCGTCAAATAGCAGATTTAATTTATGAAAATATAATCATACTATGATTTTACATTGTTATCTTTAACAAGTTCAAAATAGCAAACAAAGCATTGAAACAATCATATTCATACTTCGAGGACTATTAAAAGTCTCCAAAACATAGTGTAACATACATTCTGCGAAGGAATGTAAAATATATAAGAAAACTAGAATGTATTAAAAATCAAACGAAAAAGGATACATGATTATGAAAAACGACACATGCAAAAATATAAGCGACCACAAAAGAATAAATCATTTGAAAAGCTAAAATAAATTCTAAAGACCATGAGGAAATTTAAAGAATTTGAGTTTTGAGAAGAAAAAGTAACGAGAAAATTGCAAATGAAAATAAACTTGCAAGAAATGTAAAATAATTAGACTAAGAAGTTGATTTTGAGCAATCTGAACAATCTTAAAGTGATAATATGTTTTTAAGCGTCGTATTTTTATATTTTCTCACCCATCCCTTACTTTTGGTGAAGAAACACTAACCTAATACTAAACAACTATTGATTGTTAACTGTGTTGGTCGTTCAAGTAAATAGCCATGTTTGTGTCGGTCTCCTTTACGTATTCATTTGGTAACGTCCACATGCCATTCATGAATTCATGGTGCAGAAACACAGGCAACGACACTGAACCTCATTAACTTCCATTTTGTTCATCATACGTCTTTATAATTTAGTATATGTAACGCCTTTGACTCTTCATTACCTACTTACCTTTCTATATTCAATTCAATTCTTCCAGCTCTTACGTGCTCGTGACGTCAAACTTCACATTCTAAGTATGGATTTAGTGGGTTTGTTAGAATTGCATTTCTTCCTTTCAGGTAAAGCATCACTCACTCACCCTCTCTCTTTCTCTCTTAACAACCCATCTCACAAAACAAGGACAAAAATTTCTCATTAATACAAGCCATGAAGGTCCTTAATTTTTCCGTTCCTTGAATTGCATTCTTTCAGAGCATTGTCTCAAAACATGTAAATTAATCTTGTATTTGATTTGCAGGGATCTCAGGTGGAGCTATGGTCGGTTTGGCTATCTGGGTTTGCCTTCATTGCTCTCTCTCTCTACGCCACTCAGAGATTACCTTCATTGAAGGATCATACCAGAACTTCCAAAGATGTTATATTAGATTCCGCAAGTCTTAGTATTACCATATTCACAGCTCCTAAACCCTTTAAGGGCTCTACTGGGGCCAAACAGACTCTTGCTGTTCGGTCATGGTTGGCTCTGTCTCCACATGTTACTGTTGTTTTGTACAGCCAACATCCTTCCGTTGCCTCTTTTGCTGATTCTTTTGATTCCAGGGTTTTAGTTGATACTAACATTGATTTTACGTAAGTATAGTATTCATGATTTCATATTCATTACAGAATTTGTTTGTTCTTCTTTTTGAAATTAATTCTGTTACACTCAAGGTATAGTAGACACTTACAAAGATTAATTTATTTATTTTTATATATTATCAGTGTAAAAATTCTTGTATCGTGAACTCATTATATGTTAACTACATTTTTATCCAGCTTCCTAGGTACACCTTTTTTCCACTCCATGATTGCAAAATCACGCTCACACACATCAGAGATATCTGTTATCGTTGACCCTGATATCATTATCCTTTCTGGATTCATCTCCACCTTAAACCATGTGTATCAACTTGACCATGATTGGCTTCTTGTTGCTTCCGCTCAAAATGTTTCTTCCTTCCCATTCCATTTGGATGAGTCTGGGAAACATTGGCGGAGAGGTAATGGGAAACGAATGAAGATCCAGCAGGTATGAAAAATTGAAAATCTGGGAAAAACTACTCACTGAAAACACTTGTATGCTCAAGAAAACTATATTGAATAGTTCTCTCTTCTTCAGCTGCAGAAAATGCTTCAACACAACTGGCAGGGGAAACGTTGCTATACAAGAATGATCATGGTGTGGAACAGCAAGGATGTGCCTCTACACGATGGAGTTCTTCCTCCTTTCTTGTACGGTAAAGGTATACATAACAACTGGCTGATTCATGAGGCCGTGTCATCTGAGTTCAGATTTGTGTTTGATGCTAGTTCGACCATCACAAGTTTCTATTTGAATGAAGAGGATGATTTTAGTCCCACACAAGGAAATTCTAGTGCTTTAGATGTTGAAAATAGAAATTGGGAGTACATTGGCAATTCCCATGTAGGGGCAAACTATGGCTCATTTTTCTACAGTGAGGCTAACTCTAACCTGGTCAAACTTTTGAAGTGCAATAAACGATACATTGCGGTTGACACCAAGAAAAATGTTGTTTATTCAATTGGACACCAGGGTGCAATAAACCTGATGAAGGAAAAATATTTTCCATCTTGGTTGAAGGAAAATACAATGTATTGCATTGATAGTCTGAAACCACAGACTATCTCATTAGATTGTTCTGATAAGGATCAGAGGGAAATTCCAGCAACTGTGGAGCTTCCATTCTCCTTAGAATCACTCCTGTCTATCACTGCAGACAAAACTAAAACAGTTATACTTACCGTTGCTGGATACAGCTACAAGGATATGCTCATGAGTTGGGTTTGCAGATTACGAGAACTGTTTGTTGAAAATTTTGTTGTGTGTGCCCTTGATCAGGAAACTTATCAATTCTCCATCTTGCAGGTATGTGCTATTCTGCTCTGCATAATAGTATTTGTGCAACTTCTCATTTATTATTTATGATCAAAGAAGTTTTTTCTGAAGTCTATTATTTGTGATCAATTAATGGGTCTTGACACTATTACATCAAAAAGAACACCCAAAACCTTTTTCTGAGTCGTTCCCTTAAATACAGTGTTAATCTTTTCAGGCCTAAAGATAATTTATTAGCAATCTTGCTTAATAAAATTCATCATTTGTGCACATGACGTGGATTTTTTTTATGCAAGCACAAAAACAACCGTTGCTTAAAATATTTTGTTGTAAGAAGAAACATTAATCAAGAAAATATTTCAAACAGTAATATGTAAGTTAAGTATAAGACTGGTAAAATTAAAAATTAAATTGAACATACACATTAATAATTTTAGCATCGAAGTAGATTTTTAAGTAGGGTGCTTAAATGCATTATAATACCCACAAAATAGAGTTAAATGTATTCTTTTGTTTCGAACTTATACACATTAGCCATGTTTAGTCGAACGTACCATGTGAAATCTATGAAGAAGGATAAGAAACGAATCTATCATTAATGTTGTTAACACATTACATGCTACTTTTTATGGCCAGAGATGTGAAAACTGTTAATGCAGGATACAAACTAATAACGGTTCATTATTCTATTCGTGTTCAAATAATAATAATAACAGTAATACAAAAAAAGTTCTATTTGTGTTCATGCTGCCTTTACCTAGATGCTCTCAAAGCTTAATTAACTACGTCAGTTTAGTTATCATATTTTCTTGTATCTGAATGCAGTTACCCGCTTTCTGTTAAGACAGGGAATTCCAGTTTTCACAGATCCAACAGCTCCAAGTAACATCAGTTTTGATGACTGCCACTTTGGCACCAAGTGCTTCCAAAGGGTGACGAAGGTGAAGTCAAGAATTGTTCTGAAGATTCTCAAGCTAGGTTACAATGTACTTCTCAGTGATGTTGATGTATACTGGTTCAAAAACCCAGTTCCCTTACTTCACTCTTTTGGCCCCGCTGTTCTTGTTGCGCAGTCTGATGAATACAAAAAAGAAGGTGCTTATTTTACACTTGAAATTCATACTTTTTCCAAACTAGAAACATAAAACATCCATTACTATGATTTGAGTAAGAAAAGAGTATAAACGTATAGCAAAATTTCTGTTCTATCTTCATTTATTTTGCATTGGCAATCATAGTTTTGGAGTGACAAGTGAGTAAAAGCAAAGCAGAATACTAACATATAAGAAACAAACTCAGAGGTTGGGTGCAGATTTTTCCAAGGTTTGGAATATTCATTTGTTGTCATTTGTGCAGGACCAATAAACCTACCTAGACGCTTAAACTCTGGCTTCTATTATGCTCATTCCGACACTCAGACAATTGCTGCTATAGAGAAAGTCGTAAGACATGCAGAAACTTCTGGCTTATCAGAGCAGCCAAGCTTCTACGACACGTTATGCGGCGAAGGAGGATCTAACCGTGTCGGTGACGACAAATGTGTGGAACCTGAAACAAACCTAACGGTACATTTCTTAGACAGAGACCTTTTCCCAAACGGTGCTTACCAAGAACTATGGCGGGAAAAAAACGTGAAAGCAGCATGTTTGAAGAAGGGTAGTTACATCATCCACAACAACTGGATCAGTGGGAGGCTCAAGAAACTGGAGCGCCAAGTGTTGTCTGGTTTATGGGAGTACGATCCTGGCACAAGAATGTGTCTGTGGTGCTGGCAAGGCACGGTATCAGACACTGAAGTTAATTCTGAGGAAAGGGTTGATTCCTTCTTATCCAGTCTATGAACTTGTTTTGTCCTCACTCAAATAAAAGCCATTGCTTTCCCTTTGTTTTGCACATGTCCCAACCTCGGATTCATCGCGCCATAGAGAAAGCCGGCCATAGGAAACTTCGAAGCATCTATGACGAGTCTCTTTAAATAATATCTCTGTGGCACACGCTCTTCCGCTACCCAGCTCTAGTTTCTAAAAGAAATGGTGAAACATTCAGAGAGCATAAGAATAAGTTTGAGGTGCAGGCTATGCTGAAGCGTGTGGTTCATTCGTTAGGCCGGGTGGAACATAGAGAGAAAGGTTCCAGAAGGAAGAACCATCAGAGTGAAAGCGTGCCGTCGCCGGAATTGTACTCGCCGTCCAAGGATTTTGTTGTGAGGATAACTCACGCGGGTGGACACCAGGAGCTGTATAGACATGCAGTTCCTGCGTCTAAGTTGATGACCAAGTATCCAGGGATGTGTGTTGCACGGCCAGAAGTGTTCAAAGTGCCTCATCAATCGGTGCTATGGAGAGAAGAGGTTCTGGTGCCTGGCCACAAGTATATCCTGATCTCGTTTAGGGACGTGGAGAAGCTGAAACGAAAGCTTTTAGAGGAAGAGAAGAGCAAAGAGGCTGATGGGGTGGTGTTGGAAACAAAGACCAGGTCTCCTAAGGAGAGAGTGAGAGTGCAGAATGGCGTAGCAGGCCATGAGACACTGGATGCATTGATCAATAGTGGAAACAGTCACAAAGAAAATGGGAAAATGAAAGAGGCAAATGGAGTTGCAGGCCAAGGGGTGTTGGAAAAGAGGACAAGTCTGTCTCCCAAAGGGCAAGGGAGCAACAGTGTTGTGAAAGAGGGAACGGGGCTAGGTGTAGAGAAGGTGGACACAAATATGGATGGTTCTTTAGGTGAAGGACGTGTGGAGGACTCTTTTTTCTCTGCAAAGGACTTCTATGTCCCTAAGGAGAAGTCCATAACCCCAAGACCTTCAAGAAGAAAAGGAATAAAAGGGAAGAAGCCTTTTGTGGCACCTCTTCCAAAGCCACGGCCATATCGGAGCTTGGGATGGCAACCTAGCCTCCCAACTGTGAAGGAACTCTCGCCATGAATTTTGTGCTGGCTTTCCTTTGTACAACTCTTATTCTGCTATGGTACTTGTGTGCCATTGAATTACTGGTTTCTCTTTCTATTAGATAGCTGTTGCACCATTTTAATAAAATCAAAAACATAATTCCCACCTTTTTTTAGTAGTATTGTTTCCTTGTGCATAAGGAACTTTGGCATGTGTATTAGACAGCAGAAGAAAAAATCTGAGCCATTTGCATAAAAATATTGCTATGCTAGCATTGGCGTAACTTCTCACAAATCCAACACCACAAATGAAATTGAGTTATCTCGTTATATTGAATTCAGGTATCTCCATCACATCTCATTTATTTATTTTATTAAATTCATACTTTCATGTTATGTTGAGATTTTTTTTTTTTTTTTTTTTCTAAGTAATCACCTTCTAATTCAGGCTCTGTTAATAGGATATGTTTTGCACTTGTACCATTTTCACATTATATTGCTCCACAAAATTGGGCTAGAGATTAAGAAGCTTGATCGAATCTCTCATCTCTATTTCAAAGAATGTTTTAACAAGTGGATTTTAAGCAGAGATGAGGCAAAAAGGTTAAATCAATTCACTAAATACAGACCAATATTGCCGAATCCGTAACCTTTAAACATATAACAAGGAAGCTTATTAAGAAAAATACTTAGCTAGATAAAAGTAAAGTCTAAAAATGCTAGAGCTGAGGAATGCTCCACTCATTTTCTTTCTTATTAAATTTCCATCCGAGATTAAATGAACTTAGTGATCACAGGCTTGACATCCGAACATAAAAGATTCTTCCCTTGCCAACTGAGTTAAGAACCTTACATCCACTATGCATGTGCTGCCACACCAATCCCCTCTTCTCCAATTTGTACCGAAGAAATCAATGCTTTAATAGATGGTGAAAGTAACTTGAATTAATCACCTTTATAAGCGTTCACATCTCGGAATGCAGCCTCATAAAATATAGGACAAAATCCTAGTCAAGATCCAAGTGTAGATGACTGAGAGAACAGCACCAACTGGAATAGTGACTATCCATGAAGCCACAATCTCCTTCACAGTTTCTGATCTGACACTGTTAAATCCTCTTGCAAACCCAACACCCATTACTGCACCTACTAGAGTATGGGTTGCAGAGATGGGTAGCCCCAGCTTTGAAGCAAACAGAACCACAGAGGCAGCAGCAAACTCAGCTGCAAATCCTCTGGTTGGTGTAAGTTCTGTAATCTTCTTTCCTATTGTAGCTATCACTCTATAACCCCACATCATTAGCCCTGCAACTATTCCAAATCCTCCCCAAGCGAGAACATCGGTTGGAATAACAATCTCAGCTCCCGTGGCACCACCTTGAAGGATAGCCAGTGCACCTGCCAGTGGGCCTATGGCGTTGGAGACATCATTTCCTCCATGAGCAAAGGACATGAAACATGCTGAAAGGACTTGCATGTAACCAAAGACTCCATAAACTATTTCCAATTGAGCACCCTTTGGGCCTGCCACATCATCCAGGAATCCTATATTGTGGTGGACAGTCTCCTCTTTTGGCTCAGGCTTTGGAGTATTTGACTTGGCCAGAAGATGGCCCAGCTGCTTTCTGATGATTCTGTCAACCAGAAAAGCACCAACAGTTCCACAGCCTAAAGCTTGGGCCAGAGCTAAAGGAAAGCTCTGGCTAAGGGGGAAGGCAACAAATGAAATCCCAGTAACACCCAGAAATACAGCAATTGGTGCCGCTGCAGCTGCTGCTAGTCCGGGGTTAGGTGCACTGTACACAAACTGGACGGGGGAAGGATTAAGAGCAGGAATTTAATATTTTCTGATTGACAAGTAATCATTTTTTCCAAGCCAAAAAAAGTTCGAAAATGAGTCCAAAATTGTTCAATAATAAATCTTGAGCACAAAATATTCGAGTTTAATTTTGATGTACTCCTCATATATAGTCAATTTTTACATTGTTCCAATCATCATATCCTTTATGCTCTGTTTTCTGGAGAATAGAGAAATAAGTTGAGGGAGAATAAAATGGAAGACTGAAAATTGGTAAGAAACAAAAGGAAGGTTAAAAGTGTTTGGTTGTGGAAAAATATAAAAGTGATGGTGAGACTGGAGATGAGTAAAAGTAAGTGAGAAACAGTATAGTAGATTTAAAATAATTTTTCTTTTCCGTCTTTCCTTCCAAATAATCCACATTAGTTTCATCCTCTCCACCCAACACACCATTAATGAGTTTGAAAGATCATGTCATATTCTCGTTAAACTATGAGATGTCACATACAGTTTAAAGTTTTTTCCATTCAGAATGCATATACATTAAAATCAAATAATTTTGGACTAAAGAACCTTTCTTTTGAAATTTGATTACTTTTTCCTAGTCTGCTTTGAAATCGAATCGGAAAATACTAGAACCGAGAAGAGAGCATGTTGGATTCAAGAGTTTACCCTTCGGATGCACTTGTAGACAAGAAATGATACAGCTGCTCCCATCAGCGGTGAGACAACCCACGAAGAGATCACCCTTGCTAGTGAACCCCAGAAAACGGCTCCAGCACCTCCATATGCTAAACCAAACCCCACCATTGCTCCTACTATACAATGTGTAGTAGATACTGGCCAACCATAATATGATGCAATCTGCATAATGCAAAATAATAAATAGATGTCGAATGTCAGTGGATTGTTTGAATATATAAACAAAACATTACTCCTGATTTATCTCTTGAACAAAGCTATAAGTTCAAAGACTAGGTCCAGATTGGTAGTACTATATTCCGGATGCATAAATTTCTTCATACGTAATTGTTGACAAGAAGTTTACCAGTACTTCAAAAAAAAAAAATTATCGAAACATGAACACATATTACTTGTAAGCAATGAGCATCTAACACCAGTAGCTTCAAAATGTAATCTGTAAAGAAACAAGAAATGCCTTTGATAATACGAATTTGAGTTCAATCTTTCGATTTTCCGCAGTCGTTCAAAACGATGCAATTTTTAAATATCAAGGAAACTTGGTTTCAAAAGCATAGTTTTAGAATTTTCTTAATAACCATGTGTAGCACATCCTAAATTCACTATACAATTAACATGCTGCATACTAAGTTATTGATAAGTACTCATGCATTAGAGGAACACATCCTTAGTTAGAATCCTCTGTTGGTAGCTCTTTCCGAGACAAGGTTAAGAAGCACCAATTGATAAGTATGTAAGTATTTGGTGAACTATTCCTTAAAAGCTAGTTATTAAGGAGAGAATCACACACTATAACATTTCAACGAACGTTTCATACTAATCAATGTGTGATCGAGACACTCATAAACTTTGTAGGAAGTCTTCCAATAAAACGTGAAATGTAACAACGTCATGAACCTCTATACTCCTACTGAACCCTACCATAACACGTACCTGGGAACTATGTTCAAAGTATACATTCATCAATTTTAATGTTGCTTATACATTCATGTACTTTTCAATTACAGCAACGCAACCTAGATACGTAAAAGGGGAAAATACTAAAGCAGCTGTCGACTTATGTGTAAAAGATGCGTTGCATATAAGTACCTTGTGTTAATCGCCAACCCCTCTCGGGGTACACACTAATATCTTCACATTTTAACATCATATATTAAGGAACATATACCTATATTGTCTTAAGATTACATGTTTCCGATGAGTCCTTGATGAGTCCGATCAAAGGGTCATAACCCTTAATCTTTTAGGAATTCAAATACATGTCAGATTTAAACAATTATATTTACAGCATAAACAAAGATTAAGGTGATTGGACAAGAGGTAAGTGTACATGAATCCCAAATCCACTAAATATAGCATAAATAGATCAAAGTATCAAAGTATAAGACACTTTTAATGTATTACATATTTATTATTTTACTTTTTTTTTAATCATATACCTTGGGTGACATTCTTTTGAACTAACATAATTAACAAATTACGCATTAAAATATTTATTTGAAAGTTTACTAAAATGGGTTACTCCGTTTAAATTAAATATGACAATCTTGAAATCATGAAGTTAGAGTGCATTCCAGTTTAATAAAATATATCTTCTAATTAGAAGGTTTTAAAGTTCAATCTATAACCGCAATGACGCGCATATTCATCTACAAGTTCAGTAACTATAACAACAGCAATAGTTTAATACCTCTTGATAGATAAATTTGACCACAAATTATTTTATGTAAAAACTTCTAAAAAGGCTTAAGCAAGAAAGTCATATTTTTTCACTCTTCTATTTTGGGCCTTTCTTTTTCTTCCTTTTTTCTCATCTGATTCTATCCGATCTTATGGGCACTACCATGCATAGTGGTTTTGTGTTGTTTTTTCTTGCTTAGTTTACCTGCAACCAAGTACCAGCAGCAGCTAGAGAAGAGAGCAAGCCAGCGAAGAGCAGAGTATCCTTCCCATTGAACACGCTGGCCAACAGAATCCCCTTCTGCATCGTGCTCGTCACGTGCGTCCCCATCAACAGCGCCCCGGAAAACTCCAGCACCGCCGCCGTCAGCACCGCCTGCCGCAGCGTCAGCGCGCCCGACCCCACCGAGGTCCCCATCGCGTTCGCCACGTCATTGGCGCCAATGTTCCACGCCATGTAGAACCCGAATAGCAGCGTCGCGTACGACAGCACCTTGGTCTTCAGCGCCAGCCCCTGCCCCAGCGACTTCATCATCAGCGGGAAGCTCAGCACCGCCAACGCCATGCATATCGATATGGCCGACGCTGTTCCCGAAGACACGTCAAAGGCCTTGGCAAGCCCATCCACCTCATCGCCGTTCGCCGCTCGCACTCCCTCCTTTCGCCCCTCCGCCTCCCCTTCAGCGTAAGACGACAGCGTGGCGAAGCGCTTGGCGGCGCTGAACTGCCTGAACCTTAGAATGTTGAGCGAGCATGGTTTTGGTGCAATCGGCGGCGGCGAGGGAACGAGAGTCTTGACGCGGTGGGAGTGCCGGAGGAAGAAAGGGGAAGTGGTGTGCGAGTTTTGAAGGAAGGGAGTGTGTTTAGTCGAAGCGAAGCGACAGGAGGGATTCATGTTGGTCGAAGAATGATGAGAAAGAGTGTGTTTGGAATCTGTGTGTGATTATTCGTTGAGATTGTTGGGCGTGGAGAGGCACAGGTGGTGGTGGTTGTGGAGGTTGCGGGTGAGGACAAGGGAGGGAAATGTGGCAGAGAGCATAGCGAAGTGAGGGTGTGTTTGGAAGCTTGTTTTTTGGTGGAGGGAAATGAGTGGTTACTGGTGGTTCTTTACATTCTCACCAAACATATATCAGAAAACTTATGGTTCAAAATTGGAAGACAAATTCCCTCACTCCATTATCCTCAACCAAACACACACTTTTACATGTGTTGTCTCAACGTGTTACACGTGTACACATTGCTTTGGTTGGGCACCAAAAAAGTGAGATAACCACCCCAATTTGGTAAGATTCTCCAATACTCCATTGCATTCAAGATACTACTACTTCAGTTAGTAGTTGCCTTGCCTCAACAAGTGCATCTTTTGGTAAAATAACCGTTATGTAATTTCTTAAAATTTTCACTCCTTTTACCACTGTTACCTACAATAGCCAATAATTGGCTTCCTTGCTTGTTTGGTTCCCTATTTCTTAACATGTGTTTTGTTTCGAGGAAGTTGTTGCAATAAATGTGGTAGTGGGCTTCGGTATAAAAAGGTTTAAAAAGTTCAAAAAATACAATAAATTATATAAAAACATGGTTGTCTCATTTATTTCCCTTTAATCATTTTATAAAACAATAATTTTATTTTAAAAAATAAAAGTAATATTATATATATATATATATATATATATATATATATAAAATTATTTTTTTTAAAATAAAATAAAATAAAATTTTTTTATATATTTTATATTTTTTAATATATTTTTATTTTTTTATTCACTCATTTAATTTTTATTTTTAAAAATTTTTTAAAACGGTTCATCAGTGGTGAGTTCAACTTGATACTTTTGATAGTTTAATTAAATTACATTCTAAAAGATATTACGTTTGATAAAAATTATTTTTATCAAAATGTTTACATTAGTTATTTAAGAAAGATAAAATTATTTAATTAAAAATTTTAACAAAGAGTAAAAGATTAGGGTACAGAAAAGTAATTATAGTACGAATTTATTTTTATTTTGCATAAATATAAGATATTTATATTTTTAATGAGAAAAATAAGTATCATAACTAATACTTCAGTAACACGTGAGCTTTTTGAAAAAACAAACAAAAATAGAAAAATTATACTATACCAAGGATAAGATATCTCAACTCTATTTTCCTAGTAATAATTTTTATATTTTTAAAACATAAAAAATTGGGTGATTAATATTTTGTTACAATTGGACTACAAAGGGGTGAATTGCTTTCGGAAAAAAGTTGTGAATAAATTGTTTAAATATAATATGATATACTGAAACATACTTTAAAATCTTAAAAGGAATTTATTAAAATGATTGCCATCAAACATTTTTTAGATATTGATAAATTTATAAAAAAGAAAAATTTAAGCTTAATTCAACTTTATAAAATTGACTTTTAAAGTGAAGTTTGTATTCATTTATAATTAAAATACTTTATTTCTAGTCGACGTGGAATCTCTAACAAGAGAGATTAGTTTTTGAATATAAAGTAAACCATAAATCTATAAATATATATTGAAGGAATATATGTACTTGTTGAGTGAGAGGAAATATTTTTATTGCATAAACTCAATTTAGAGTATTAATTATAGAGATGGAAATATTCACTATTTTTAATAAGATTATGACTATTTGAAAAAGGATGAACAAAATGATAAATAAGATTATGACTATTTGAAGAAGGATGAAGAAGTATGATACGTTGAAGGATCAAAGAAGGGAAGAAAATGATTGTGAAGTACTATTAATCAATGTTTTAAAATGTGACTTTTGAGTGGTCCATTATTGGATTGAACATATTGAGTCAAGATGTTGTTATCATGTGCCTCTTTGGGTTAACAACTGGTTTGTTTCACATTTTTAGAGACTGCACAAGTACCAAAGGAGTTTAGGATTTTATGTTGGATGATGAATAAAAAATTATTTTCGAATTGCCTTTGAAAAGGTTGGATACTGTCGAATTTAAGAAAAAAAAAAAAAAAAAAAAAACGTGTAGTGCATAGAGTGAAGTGTGTGGCCTTATGCTTGCTTTGGTGAAGGGGAAAAGTGGTTTGAGAGGGGATGTGTGGAACTGGTTTGAATAACGAAGATGACCATGTGATATAATTGAATCTAGTTCTCAACTAGTTTTCATTGATACTTTAAAAAAAAAGGCTCACGGGTTGTAAATTGTTATTGTGCATGAGTTTGGAAATATTACATTATCTAACACATGCATATTAGTGGGAGAAATTATTTTAAGTTGAGGTTATACCAAATAAGGATAAATCCTATATTTTAAAGAATAATATATAAATAGATATATTTTAAGGCTTCAAATAAAATCTTTTTAAAAATTTAAATGTCGCTACAAAAGTCGTGTATGGAGTGGCAGTTATTTTTATATACTGTATCGTTTAAAAATATTATTATATATGTTGTGGATACTATTATAGATTTAGGTGTTACAATGACATATTTTTTAAGAATATTTAATTAAATATTTTAAAGTGTAGTTCACGTAACTAATAAAATTAAAAAGAAAGTTAGTACGATAGTTAACTAATAAAATTAAAAAGAAAGTTAGTACGATAGTTGTCACTCTTTAAAAGGTTAATAGAATTAGTTATTTTTTTAAAATAATACAAATTTATCATTTAATAACAGTACGTTGTAATGTTATTTTTTCTTCTCTATTTTGTGTAAGAATGATAAATTATCAAATCCTGAGAAATTTTTATGAATTAATTATAATTAATTGATTAATTATGAAAAAATTTATATGTGATATTAGAGTCACTATTATTTAAATTTGTAATTTTTTTAATAATAATATTTTTCTCCAAATTTTATAAACCTGATTTCAAAAATTATGATAGAATTAAGAATTACGGTAATTGGATTACCGCAAAATCATTATTTATGAGAATGTGTGAATTATTGTCTCCGTTCTTTGTTCTATGATCAAACTCTATTCACACACTTGGAAGCAATTATTGATCTACTTCATCAAATCGCAAATTTTTTATTTGTTTTTTTTAATTAGTTTCTACTTCATCAAATTGCAAATTTTTTAATTGTTTTTTAATTAGTTTCAAACAATTATGGGCCAAGGTTACGTTTTTATTAGCCCTTGCCCAATTTCTTTTTAAACAATACCAAAATTAAAGTTGCTGGAAATAATAGAAATTGAATTGCAATGCACCCAACCTGTAAAGAATCATAAAATTGGTATTAATTGGTTTTGATGCTTTGTGGGCTTCCCCTCGGCACTTTGAGGATAATTTGATTTTAGTTAAGTTCCGCATAAATATTAAATTAAAGAGAAAGTTTTTATAAATTATTATAATTTTTCTGCTGTATTAATGAATGTTAATTTAAGAATTGATTGATTTTGAAATTAATTATATCTCGATTTGTAATCACAAAAATGATGAAATTAATTAATGACGAAAAGGATGTTAAATGATAATTATTTATGTATGATTATGTTAAATGTAAAAGCACTATTAGTTTTATTCTATCAAAGGATAATAAATTTTTCTACTTAGTACATATATTATTTCATCACATTATTATATTAAAGGTAGAGTATCAGGTAAGCAACTATGAAGGAAGTGGAAGTGACAGTTTAAGTGAGACTCATAGAGTTTTGCTAGGTGAAGTCATTACGAATAAACATAATATTTGAAATGAATAGCTTTTAAAATTATTTCTAGAAACTTTTGTGTTTGAAACCAAAAAAGTCTCAAAGCCTCCTCACCTATTGGGCTTGAGGTTAGGAGATTGTGAATTGTCCTAGACTTTGGAGGTATCTTTAGCCAAACACGCCGTATGATGTGATATGCAGGGTGAGTCTTTATGTGACGTGTCATGGAATTGATCAATAGACGATGACGAGTCAACAACCTATAAATTTATTAAATAAAATATAATTTCTTATATATTTGGGGTACGATTTTTAATAACTGAATATTCAGTCTGGTACCTATTATTTGACTTGTGAAAAGTTGGGTACTTGGTACTCCAAATACGATTTATTAAGAAGAAAAATTATAAATAAAATAATCTCTTTTATCAAAAAGGACAACTTTTATTTGAGTTGACTTAAAGTAACACAAAATTTGAACTAGAATAGCTATAATGTGGATTTAATAACCAAAATACAAAATGGAGAAGGCATATGTGTGAGTAGGTTAAGATTAACATGGTTGGGCTGGGGCTTCAATTGCATGAGATGTTGGTGATGCGGAAAAGCGAGAGGGTGGGTGGGCACATCAGGGAAGGCGAGAGAATAACGAGGTGGTTGAAGGTGGCACAACAAGAGTGAGAAGTGTAAGCACCATAATCGTTAAAGGCGAAAAGATCCTAATAAGGAGGATCAGTTGCTATTTCAAAGGTAAAGGGAAAAAAAGTGCACAATTTCAAAAACCAATTATGGTTTAAGAAAATGAGGGGTTTCAAGAAGAGAAGATTTTGTTGAGGGGTCATAAACTTAATATTGAAAAAGATTTTTCTTTTATGGGAAATTAATTTTTTTTCTTATAAATTCTCTTTTATTCTTTGCTTGGATTTGATGATAGATATGAAGAAGAAGGGTTTGAAAGAGTGAAAAATGATAGATTTAAGGTGAGAATGAAAAGTGACATTGTTTAGAATAAGGGTTTGTTTGGATTAGAGAGTGAATTTGAGGAAGTAGATTTGAGATGATTTAAGAAGAAAGTTTGATTGTTTGGATTAAAGGAAAGAGAGTAAGATTTGAGTCGAAAGTTTATAAAAATTTGTGAACGATATGATAGGTATAATAAATATTTTATTTATTTATAATTTTTTATTTATTTAATATAATTGATAATATTTTTAAACAATACAAAATTATTAAATTACATAATTATTTTTAAAATAAAATTTAATTTATTATAAAATATATTAATTTAACTAAGATGAATTATTTTTAAAATATAAAATTAAAATTT
>Ga0209700_101586_pt1 | contig 47324 bp, 26 predicted proteins | sample SiratroredBW_FD_187528 | JGI IMG/M metagenome (GOLD analysis project Ga0209700, IMG submission 187528) | Root nodule microbial communities of legume samples collected from California, USA - Siratro red BW (SPAdes) (version 2) | ecosystem: Host-associated > Plants > Roots > Nodule | place: USA...
AAAAATAGTTTGCAATGTTTTTTAAATTTACTTTTTTATTAATTCTCTTACTTAAAAAGTTAAATATTTTTTTACTATATTTTTAAGATATTAAATACAAATTTTTTGAATTCTTATTTTATTTCTACAAAAATATTAATAAGTTATAATAAAAAGTATATAAACAGTCCATTTGAATTGACTAAAACAAATGAAAGATATACTTAAATTTAAAATAAAGAATATTAATAGATAACATTTAATTAAAAATAATTATTCAAAATTAAATACTCTTATTAACATATACATGATACTATTAAATGTTATATATGTTTACAAGGATGTTTGGTAATTTCCACCTCATTTATGGAGACTATTTTGTAATTTCAAGTTTTATCCCTTTAAATCTCTTCCTGTTAGGGAAGATGTCATCCTGCAAATCCCTTTATCCATCCTCTCAAATTAGGTCAACCAAACAATCTTTATCCCGTCAAATCCATCTTCTTGAACAGTAAATCTTCTCAAATCAGTTCAACCAAACAAATACTTAAGAAAATTGTTTTGTTATAGTGTGATTCCCACCAATTTTGACTCTTTTTTTCGTCGATTGTATTCTTTCAGTTATTGAATCCAACCATTCTTGTGTTCTTTCTTGCCCATGGTTCGGTTTAGTCATGAGATATCTTACTAGGCATGAGAGAGAATAAGAATAGATTGCATGGTTTTTAGTGAAATTAAAGAAATGAATGGGAAAAATAGAAAGGGCCATTGAAAGAAGCTGTCAAGAGATATCTTATTATATATCCACCATTTAATCCAGTTGAATGACATAAGTGATCTATATACTCATTTTGACCAAATGAGATAAAATTTGTCCCTTTGTATTTTTATGGTAGTAGATGTGTAATAAAATATATTTCCACAACATTTTCTCATGATTCCTTTGTTCTCTCTATCACTTTCACATCACTCTCATATTCTTCCCCAAATTTGGATTCATATTCACATTCCTATATTGGCCCCACATTCCCCTCTTAACTATTCTCCCTGCACCCCAACCCTCCTCTAACCTTTTCTATATTTTCTTACACTACCATATTGTACTTGTTCCTATCCTGTCTCTCTTAGTTCTTCCATCAAACTTTGTACCTTCTAGTGTCAAACTCACTTGCTTCTCTGAACAAGGAAATGATGAGTTATCACACAGAGATTACTGTTACTGCTACTACAACTAGCATCGAAAGCAACAATCCTTATGTTTATATGTCCTCTGCTCCCCCTTCCCCTGCAGCTGACAAACGTCAGTAATTTTCAAGAGGTTGTGTTTGTGTAACTAAACTTGTTCTTCTTGTTTCACTCATTTTCCCTCCATGATTTCAGGTTCCAATTCAAGGGAGAAAATATACGGTGCAATAAATAATTATGGCAAGAAGGTTCAAGAAGCAACTAAACAAGCTGAGGTCATGGTTGACAATATACTTAATCACTGTGAGTTTTCTTATGCCTCTTTTCTGTCCCATGCTGGATTATTGCCCTCTTTTGTCTTGGTAATAATATTTGTTTCTTTCATGTAAATCATCTAATAGGATCGAGTTTAAAGTTCATGTACTTGAGATGTCCTGGTTTTATAAAGACATAGTAACTAAGTTCAGAGACCTCACAAAAAAGTAAACAATTCATTTGTATGATAAAGCAGAACTCCTTGAGTAATGGTATGTATCAAATTCCAAAAGAAAAATCTTTTCTTTGTAAAAGGAAAACTTTTTCCACAATTCAATGAAACCCACATGAATTGAAATTAACTTACACAATTTAATTTTTCTGGAAATTCCTCATCTAATTTTCAAACATCATTTATAAACTTATGAAGCCTTTTCCCTTAAGTAAGAATGAAAGACTTAATTAAAAGGCTCACATAAGATAGGAGCCAATTGAACCTAGACCTTGGTTATTTACTTAAGATGAGACCCATTTAAGTGTTTGAGATCCTGTCCTCTCTAATCTATTTTGTGTTCCAGTGAAAGTTAGTTCTAGACCAGCTGATGCTGCAATTGCTAAACTTATTCAAGGAACAAAGGTACTTGCATCAGGAGGGCCTGAAAAGCTATTTCAGCAAACATTTGGGGTTTTCCCAGGAGAGAAGCTCTTACAGCCATATGCTTGCTACATATCAACAGACTCTAAGCCTGTAATTGGAACGCTTTACATATCAACTAAAAGATTAGCATTTTGCAGTGACAATCCTCTGTGCCATCATCCATTCTCCTTGCAGCAGCAGCAGCATCAATGCATTTATTATAAGGTGCTTGTTTACCTCATTGCCTAGTCATAATTTCAAGCAATTCACTTTTATTGGCTTTATAGAATTCATGTTCATACACTATTCATTCTGTTACAAAAAAAAAAACAGACCCCATTTAATCTAAACTTGAATATTCATACCAATTTCTTTAATCAAAATAAGACAAGTGCTAACTAATTTGTATAATTTGAGACAATAAAGCACCAGATTTTCTGATTTTGCATTACAATGAAAGAAACTTTCTGGTAAGGAGTACTGACTTTTTTGTGTGGAATATGTAGGTGATAGTGAATCTGGATCAAGTGAGCAAAGTCTGTTCTCTCACAAATGGATTGAATTCATCACAAAAACGCATGCAGATTATCACAACGGATGGCTATGAATTCAATTTTATGGGGTTTTTGTCATATGACAAGGCTCTCAAGACAGTAAACGAGGCTCTGAAGCATAAGGCAACAACTATTCCTGTGCCCATGCAGTAACACTTCACCTATGTGCTCAAAGTTACTCTTGGATTTGCATGTACCTTTAAGAAAAGGCTCATAACAGCACTTAACACAATGAGCTCTTTGATGCACCCTTCGTCGTGTTAAACCCAAAAAATAAAACTAAAATAATGTATGCTACACTTTTTCACTATGTTCTGTATTTAAGAAAAGTATCGTTCCAATTTATTTGAAAATCTATTTTGTTAAAAGTCATAACACCTTCATGATCGTGAACGCACACAAATTGAATATATTTTTCTCTCGACATGAATGATACCATACTCAGTAATATCACTCAATTTTTAATTTTTATTTTGGTGCTTGTGAAATTGTTATATTTTACTTTTTTGAAAAAAAAATACCATTTTATTTTCTGCAAATAGAAAAAACTTGTCTGAAGTTATATAACCTCTTAAGAAACATTGTTCTTAACAAAGTTAAAGGCGAATATCATAAGCCTAAGCAACTTAAAATTTGTACAGAACAGAAAAATAAAAAAATTTTCAGAAACATAAGTGTGCATGTTGGAAAATACTAAAAAAATATCACTTTTTATTTAAAAAATTTTATTAGGAAGTTTTGGATTGAAGACTTTTTCAGTTCCAAATAAGTTAATTTTAACAGATGTTAAAACGTATGTCAAGTACAATTTGAGCAGTCAAGTCATGAAAAATTCTAAATCAATTAATTCTTTGAAATAAAATAATAGTACAAAGACAGGTGTCACCCCAAGTCAAGAGGAATTTACCAAAATTATGCAGTCGGAAGGAATACTCTAGTTAATTCATCAAATCAATTATAAATACATTAGGATGTCAAATCACAACTTGATCTAGTTAGCCCGTACAGAAATGAGAAAATGCTCAGACTTTTGATCATCTCATAGCAGCATAAGACAAAGAAAGGACTAACCTACACCCTTCATTAGAAGAAGAGCTTGAAATAACTCCAATACAAAGTAGAGCAACTAGCAACACTTAAGGCAGTGTGCTTATGTTACTAGATTAGGGTCTTTTGCAGTATTGTTTTGAAAAAGTGTGTCAAACTGCAACCTCCTAGCTACATCAAAGAAATGTGCAACAGCTTCTTCAGGTGTGCCAACAAGAACACCATGCCCTAGATTAAGGATGTGCCGTCTGGGCCCAGCACACCTCACAACCCTGACAAATAATTATCATATTAAGAAGTCAAGATAATTCATTCATACACAATTGACATCAGCTTCAGTCAACAAGTCTAGTTGAATTACTTCGTCATTTTGAAACTATAAGATCAATAACATAACTATGCAAAGAGTGTTTTTCTCTGCTTCTTTGTTAGTTGCTGCTGTTATTTGTTTAATTAAGCAAGTGTCGAGGGTGACGCAGCTCCACATCTTACACACCAGATCATTATCAGAAAATATGCAACCTAGCCATTTGCTTGTAACAAAAAGGACTAAAGTGAATGATTATATGTAAACTTAAAGCTACAGTGAATGATTCTTCTATATGCAAAACAACATATGGAATTACTTCATGAATATCAAAGCACCGGGAAATTATGTCACCAACCTCTGAATTTCTTCAGTCAGGGCATTAAGAGGGGAGAATAAGTAGGCAGGATCCACATTTCCCTGCACACCTATCCCACTACCCAATCTTCTTCTTCCATCTGCCATATCCACTGTCCAGTCTAGCCCTATAACATCAACTCCAGTGTCTTTCATTCGCTCCAGAAGGCCACCATTTCCATTTATATAAAGAACAATCGGTACCTCAGGGCATTTTTTCTTGACCAAATTTACAATCTGGAAATTCAGAAAGCAGTACATGACAAAAAGCCAAAAAAAAGGAGGTAACATAGTATCCAACCTTGAGTTTGTGTATTGTAAAAAGATAATGACAGAAATAGTAATCTCGTAAAATATTCAAAGGAAAAAGTAAAGTTGCATCCTCTGATTTGAATTCCCGCCTCCCCAGAAAGTCAAGAGCCATAATATTTAAATCTATAGAACTTATTCTCAATAAAAATCTATAGAACTGATCATATTTCTACTAAGCCAATCACACAATAAAAATCAAGGAGTCTTGGACCAGTGTAGCTTTACTCTACCATAAAATCTGTTAATTGTTGCAAACCTCAGCAAGCTACATATTGTTTTCCTTTCTCCAACTAAAGAGCTAAGTTAAAGTCAAATATAACAAGAATCCCAAATTGAAAAACTTAAAAAGTTAACATACAATTTCATCAGCCAATAAAGAAATAAGGATATTTTTCCAACCTACCTCTTTGATATAAGGCTTTGACCAGCTTTCCCACATAGTAGGTGGTAGTTGTCCACCCCATGAGTCAAATATTTGTATGCAGTGAGCCCCAGACTCCACTTGGAAAATAACATAATCAGCTATTGCCTGCGTCAAATGAGAAAGCAAAGTCTTCAATACATGTGGAGCAGTGTGGCACATGCTCTTAATGGTTGTATATGTGCGTGTTGTACCCCCTTCCACAATATATGTTGCTATAGTCCAAGGTGCTCCAACAAAACCCAAAACAGCTGCTTGACCGCCAACCTGAATAAAATAGTATCAATGAGGGAAACACATGATTAGCAAGATGGTCATGACATGAATGAGGTGGCAATATAAATTTTACCTCTTGGCGCAGTATTTTAAGTGATTCTCCAACAAAACTAAGCTTGTCAAGGTCAATTGGATGCAAAGTTTTCAATCCCTCCTCAGAACGAATGGGTGAATGTATAACAGGTCCCCTTGAGTCTTCTATGTCAAAATCAACTCCAAATGCAGGAAGTGGTGTAAGGATGTCCGAGAAGATAATGACTCCATCAGGCCTGAAAGCTTTCCAAGGCTGCAAAGAAATTTCCACAATGAGGTCAGTTGTCTCTGACCTCTCTCTGAAGGATGGATATTTCTTAGCAAGCTCTCTGTAAACAGCCATGTACCTTCCTGCCTGTCGCATCATCCATGCTGGAGGACGACCAACAGGATCTCCCCTGGCGGCCTTAACCAATAGTGGATCTAAATAAAACAGAAAAAAAAGGAAAAAAAAAAAAAAAAAAAAAAAAAAAAAAAAAAAAAAATCATCCACACCAATTTCAGCATGTTTGCAGGGACATGTCTATCACAAGAAACAAAAATCAAAGGCTGAAGAGAACCTCATGACACTCTTTTCAACAGGATTATTTGAATGATACAATACAAATTCCTCCTCCCTTTTGAAGAATTTGCAAATTCGTGAAACTAAGCTACACAGCTTCAGACAAGGCTATAAAAAACAGTTTGCAAACTCAATTGTGATTGCAATAGGATTTCGGGGTATCTGCAGCTGCATTTAGCCACAATTCTCTACAAAATCAAGGATAGACCAAAAAAACTACTACCGGAACAGGCTACCATAATTTTCTTCAAAACAACATTTATTTTCTTTTCCTCTTTATTGTTTCAGTCAAATTCAACAATCCTACAAATAATTCATTTGATATCGGAAATACCCTTTTCTAGCACCACACAGTGAGAAGTAATGGAATATTGCAGTGTCACATATAGATAAAGCAACTACATTTCCCATTCAAAACAACCGCCCCAAAAAACCCAACTGAAATTGAGCACAAATAACAAAAAAGGAGATGAACCCAGTTCCTGATTTGAGTTGAAAAGGCAAAGGGGAGGAAGAAATGGAAGGTACCAGAGGAAGAGGAGGCGGCAGAGCAAGTGAGAGAAAACTTGGAGAGTGGGGGTTTTGGTTTGAAAGGAGGCGAAACCACGTTGAAGGCATCAGATTGTGAGAAAAAGGAGGAATATTTCCACCCAAGAACACTGCTTCAAAAGAGAAATTCACAAGTTAAATTGAATTTCATGAAAAAAAAAAAAAAAAAAAAAAAAAAAAAAAAAAAAAGCGCGTGTGAGAGAAATGGGAAAAACCTGTTAATGGAAGTAGCCATTGGCAGAGAGGAAAGACGAGTCCTTTGTTAATTGTTTTGGTGAGTTTTGTTTCCTTATCTGTCAGCTTCTCTTCTTCTTCATCTCCGGTAGGGACACAACAGGCGCCAACTCACAATTTTGTTCTTTATATCACGTATGCTTTGTAAGGTTTACACACGTTTTGAAATTAAACAGTTATCTTTCACACATATAACAAACTTAGTAGTTTTTAATTAATACAAATGACATGACAAGAAAAGACTCTATTTCGCCTAAATTAAAAATTTTGACTTTTTATATGATGTAATTATAAAGTTTTGTATTAATTATTTTTAAAAGTTTTATTAATTATAAGAACAATAATGTCTTGTATTTTTAAAGTTCTAATTTGCTTTTCATAAAAAATATTCCAAAGATTTATTTTGAGTATTATTATTGTCCAGGGATCATAACGGGCGATAAAAAATTAATTTAAAAAATATATGTTTAAATAGAATTTGATAGTCATCGTCATAGTTTACCAAAATTAAAATGTCTATAAATAGTGTGGAGAAGATATTAGTATCCTTACAAGTCATTCCTAAGATGTTAACTTTAATTAAATGAGTATCTTTAATTAAATAAGTCAAAATAATTGTTGTTTTTTAAATATTATTTTTCCCAAATAATAACAATAATAATGTAAACAAAGACAAATAAAGAAACAATAAAACCAATTAATATTAATAAGCAAAAATGCAAATACAATAAATAAAAACTAATAAATTAAAATAAATACAAATATCAATAAATAATAATTAAAATAAATAAAAGATGTAAATAAGTCAGATCAAACAAAGAAAAATATATTTTATAATTTTTTGGGAAAGAAAAATATTGAGTAGGGATCACGTACTTCTAATTTTGAGAATTTGTTTAATGATATTCGATATTTTAATTTTATAAAATTTTATATTTTCTTATTTTTGAAAACTATTTTATATTTTTTATTTTTGAGAATTGTTTTACATTTTTTATTTTTGAAAAGTTTTCTATTTATTCTTTTTATTTTGAAAATTGTTTTACATATTTTTTCTTCACAAATTTACTTGAAACAACATTATTTAGTGATTTGTTAAGAAAATAAAGAAACAAAATTAATAAATTAGATGCAAACAATAATATTATGCTGCAGATAATTAATAATTGCGAATCAAGAATCCAACGCACAAATTTGTTCAGTTTTTTTTTTATTTATACAAAGATACAATATTTTGATAGGGTTTATGTTCGACTAATTTTTTTTTATTTGAAAAGATACATTATTTTTATAATAAAGTTTAAGGTTTCTTTTAAGTGCTCTTATGGGTTCTGATGGGGGTTAAGGTTATTGTTGAGTTGCTTCCATGATTAATTGAGATTTTTTTTTTTTCTTGTTATGGATCCTTTGAGACCGTGTCAAACAGCAGCCTCTAAGAAGAAGAATTAAATTAAACAACGGGACGACATCTCCCGTATAAAAACAAGTATGAGATGTGCTTAGAGCATCATTCCCGGTATAACAAAAATAAATTTATAATGCAAATTTATTTACAAGCAATAAAAATACTAATATTCATGATATTAAAATTTCAACAAGTCAAAACAAACAAAACAAGGACAAACAAAATAATCACCTCCTTCTTCTCATTCAAGCATCCAGATCTACAGTAATTTTTTCGTGTGTAATTCTAGTGCTCTCTCAAAAAACCTCTCATTTTATTTTGATCTTTTTTTCTTTTATAAAATTTATTCAGACCCCTCAATTGCTCTACTCCTTAAATTCAATGAATTTGCCATAAAGCTGATGAAGAATAAATCACAATAGAGTTATTTGCAATTAAGCACAATAACCACCCATTATTACCATTATTTGCAGAATAATATCCAATTAATATCATTATTTGCAATTAAGCAGAATAATCACCAACTATTATCAGATTCTCCCAATCAATCTATTCAAATTTCCATTAATTATTTTTTGAATTTTAAATTAATTTTCGTGCATTAAAAATGGGTGCTAAAAAGACAGTCACACTAATAGGAAAAACACATTCCATGACAGAATATCATCGGGATTAAGAAGGAACCACATTAAAAAAGAATACGATGGCATTTTTGAAATTCAGTGCAACAATATCACCGCGGTTGTCTACAACAACCGCAGTCGTATTCTACACGAGAAAGATGCCACCGTGGTTGAAGCCAGAACCGCGGTGATTGGTAGATTCAATTGCGGTTGTAGGAAGGAACCACGATCGTATCTTCTGTTTTAGAGTACCTCGTGCTCATTTTACTGTTTATATGTGATATTGTCCCTTTGAATTCGAAGCTTTGGTGAAAGAGAAAAGCTACATCTTAGGGTTCGTTTCTCCTTCTTTACATCTTTCTCTCAATCCTCTCCAATTTAATTTCAATACACAATTTCTTATTAACAAATTACCGATTCGTTGCTTTGAATTTCGCATAGGCCAAATCGGTGAAGGCATTGCAAACTCGGAAGACATTCTCTGTGTTCGTGTTGATACTGCGAATCTCCACGGCGCTCTTCTCGCTTTGCAGCTGCAGGATCATCACCTCCTCGACCGTGGAGGCCATCGTCCCCCTCTCCTTCTCAATCTCCACGCACACCACATTGAACTGCTGTCGCTCCGCCTTCACCATCCTCCTCAGGGACATTACGTCGAACACCTCGTCCTCCAAACTCTCCTCCCTTGACCAACTACCACCACTACCATTATTATTATTATTATTATTATTATTATTATCATTATTATTATTATTATTATTATTATTATTATTATTATTATTATTGCTAGTGTTTCCTCTTTTACATTGTCCTCTCTCGACAGTTTTTCATTCTTGGAAAGGAGCGGAGAATGGAGAAAGCAAAGATAGAAGATGAAGATCAATAGGAGTCCGATGATGTTGAAGATGCGAGAAACATAACCTAGGAGCAAAAAACCGCTACCGAGTTCAGTGAGTTGGGTGAGGAAGTTGAAGGTTGAAGGGAAATCCATGAACATGAGGAGAATGAAGCAGATAAAAAATCGGAGGAACCTGTGGTAAAATCCAAGAACATGAGCCACCAACAAACCCATAAGCATTATGTGTTATCGAATAAAAAGAAAAGGAATACCACCGCGGTTATTAACAAAGAACCGCAATGAGCAGTTATTAACAAAGAACAGCAATGGTTTGTCTCATGTTCTAAAGCAGTTATGCAACCGCAATGGTAGCTTCAACACTTTTTATTGCGGTTCCAAAATCGCAATTGTAAGCTTTATAGAACCGCGATTAAATGTGTTTTTTCTATTAGTGTCAGATTATTCAGTGAAGGGAGAAAGTGTGACGTGACAACATTTTAAGAAAGGGTGCAAAATATCAATTTTATTTTTCTTTTTTAACACATTTTTAATGGACTAGACCTCAGCAAACTAATTTACTTTATTTTATTTTTTTCAAAATGAACCCTTTATTAATTTGGGTTTTATTCAAAGACAATTTATTTTCTGACTGAATCTCTTAGGGTGTGTTTGGTTGACTAATTTGAGGGGATTTACCGTTCAAGAGGATGGATTTGGGTGGATGAAGGCTGTTTGGTTGACCTAATTTGGGAGGATGGATAGGATGGGATCTTTGTTCATGTGAAGAGATTTGGAGGGATGAAATTGGAAATTACGAAATAACCCTTGTAAATGAGGTGGAAATTACGAAATACCCTTATAAGTGGGTGATGACTTTGAAATAGAATAAATGTTGTAGGGTATTTTGAAGTATTGGTACATGACTAAAACAAAAGATATTTAATAAAAAAATACAAAATATTATTTATATTTTTACTAATCATTATTTTAAGAACAGTTAATTACAAAATGATTAAAAGTAAACAAATATCAAATATAACATTTAATGGTAATCATATATATGTTAATAAGATTATTTAATTTTGAATAATTACTTTTAATTAAATGTTATCTATTAATATTCTTTATTTTAAATTTAAGTACACTAGTAGACTGTTTATATACTTTTTATTATAACTTATTAATATTTTTATAGAAATAAAATAAGAATTCAAAAAATTGGTATTTAATCTCTTTTAATAGAATAATAAATTTGTGATTTTATTGCATTATTTAGGATTTATTTTTAATTTTAAATAATTTAGAAGATATTTTTTAAATAATTTTAAATAATTTTAGTAATGTTTTTTTATATTAAAATCAATTTAATCCAATTCATTTTAATTTTTTACCATCTTATTTCACAAGGGTTAATTAGTAATTTCAGTAATATATCAATTAAAAAAATAAAACAAATTTATAACATCTATCCAATCATTCCCAAACTTTCATAACCAATCTCTTGAAATCCTTTCAAATTTTACCATCCATCCATTAATCCAAACAATCCTTTCATCCACACACAATCCACTCAATCCATTTAAATCCATCCCCTCAAATCCACTCCCCCAACCAAACAAAGCCTTAATGGGTTTTATTCTTTTTTTTATTGTTTTTCTGCAGTTTATTTAAAACATACCCAACACTTTTTTTTCTTATTTTTTTATTTTTTCTTTTATTCATTACTTATTTATTTTATTTTCCTATTTTATTTATTAATATTTTTCTTTCTTTTTTTATTTTACTTTGTTGTTTTTTCCTTTTCTTTTTTATAAATTTTATTTCAAAACTTTATTCGTGAAACTAAAACCTTTTATTTATTTGAAAAGGACAACATATGATAAAAATACGTTTTTTAATTTTTAATTTTTAATTTGAAATAATTTTATTTTTCTGGACGAAATTGGGTTGACAAATTTATATATATATATAATAATAATAATAATAATAATAATAATAATAATAATAATTGATGATAAATTTGTATTTTATAATTATATTTTGGGGTAAACTTTACCTTTTTTGACATATATTTACGTTGATATTATGATGTTTGATATTTGAGACTACTTTGTAACGAGATTAAGACTGTCTACTAGAAATAATAGAGGAGTTAAAAAGAGGTTAAATACTTAAGAAGGTCTATTAGATATTAACATGTAGAAAGGATGGTCACATTAAAGAGTTCAATTCAAAAAGGTAAAAGAAAGGTAATAACCTTAACAATCTAATCATGATAGATCATCTACATCAAGTGAAGCAACTTTGATGGAAGATGGTTATGAATCTTCAAATGTCCTCATGTGTCAAGCAATGTTGATGATTGTGAGTGAATAAAGGATTTATGATGTTCATTCATTTGACACATAATTGTCTAGGTTTAGTTCTCCTTGGTGATAATAACACATGTTAGTTCAATCATAATTAAAATCAATCAATCATAAATATTTCATGAAATTTGATAATATGTGATTCTCACAAAAGATAAAATAGTGAGATAGACTTACCTTGATCCCTCAGAGACCCAATTAAAAAAAAAAAAAATCTTCAATCTCATTTGTCCAACCTATCTCTTACAATCACTTTTCTTCTCCACACACTTACTTGATGGTAAATTGTGAAGAACCTTCACACTACTTAGAGAGGCAATCGTAATTTATTTTCTTTATAATCTCCTATATTTATCAATAGGTCATTTTAGTTTTATTAAATCACATTTAGACTCAGAATTATATTTTACATTAACATTATGAAATTTATTTATTTATTTTTTTCAAAAACCCCACGTATGCAAATGATCTATAATAGATGACCAACAAAGACAATATAAGAACCCAAACGAATGCTTTCAAAACCTTCAAACTAGTACTCCAATACTAACAACATTTACAAAAATTAATAAAGGAAAAACATTTCAAAGTCTTGATCCCCACTAATGCCAAAACCTCTATAACAATTAATAAAACAATATATTTTTATGATTATTTTAAGTAATTTTTTATAATACTCGTTTTTATAATAATTAATAAAATAATAAACAATGTATTTAATTTTTTTATAACTTTAATGTAAATTTTATTAATATATTTTAATTAATTTATTATAATAATTAATCTTTTAATCATATTTATTTTTTTATTATAATAAAAATTAGACACACATAAGCATATGTGCAAGTGTTTCTAATAATATTAATTTAAAAATAAAAAAATATGCAAGTCACCTTTATTTATGCCGCATTATCAAAATACACATGAGCATATGAATTAATTTTATATAATTTCTCAATCATCCAACTATATCATTAAATTTTGAAGTTAAAATGAATAGTGATATTAAAATCACATAATTAAGAAAATCACTTCATTAAAACCTGTCTAAAGTCACCTAGCTACAGTACATACCAACTAAAAATACACTTAAATCAAAATGATAATAGAAATAAAAAATTAAAGTAAATACATTATTTGGTTTTTCAAGTGAAACATTACACAGGTCGAAAATTAACAACTGCTTATGCTGTATTCTTGTAAATCCTAGTACTAATTTAATTATTTGATGAAATAAAATGTAAAAGAGAAGTGGGAACTTGGATGGGCCAAGTGGGCTTGTTATAGTTAGGACAAGGCCCAAATGCTGGAGACTAAAGAAATAGTGTATTTGTAATTTTCTTTTCGGCTATAAGAAAGAGTGTATAATATATATATAAATATACCATCATCGTTTCACTTTTCACAGTGCCCTAACACTATCCATCTTCTTCTGGGTGGAGATGGAACCTACTGACCCAGAGGTAAATAATACTGTTTCAAAGTTTTATTGAAAGAACTTTGTTGCATGTTTTTTGATTGCTTAAGTTGACTTTGTGGGGTTTTAATTTTTAACTGCAATGTTAATGTTACAAAAATTGTTCGTAAACTTGTATGGCTTGATGATCATGGAAGAGGGTTTAAAAGGTTTTCATCAGAATCTTAACTAGATTAGTTATTTTTATGTATCAACTTCACTATTTTTAAGAGAGAGAAAATGCATGAAATAAATTGTGGGTAGATAGTGACGGAGAACTGTTAAAATGTTTCGGCATGGTTCTGATGCTGAAGGTGAGAATCCAGATGGAAAGGTCCCTAAACTGAGTTCAGGAAATTGGGAAGAAGTAGTTAAGCTGGGACAACTGTGTTTCAGATTATGATTATCTTGGTTATATATCGAGGTCCACAGTGTTATTTAAAGAAAATCTGCTGCTGTAATGCTTTCAGCTAATTAATAATTTTAGTGTTAAATTTTTGTTATATGATAATCTATGAAAAACCTAAGGTCTTTCTTCTTCTGGTTGGAATTGTAAAAGCATGAAGATTTGTAGTTGTGGATTGGTGGCAGAGTGACAAGTAAAGGAACTTCGTATTTTCCTTCAAAACCTTATCATTTACTTCTGAACATAGTATGAAAATTTCCTGAACATGCTTACTGGATCAAATATAAAGAGCTAGCTTTTAGAGGGTAGCTTTTTAAAATAAGAAACGATGAAAGTTATTCCTGTCTCATGGCTACCATCGCTACCTGTGGTAGGCTGCACTTTCTTCAATTTTGTAAAAGTTGAAATAACTATGGAATTTCTAATACTAGGTGTTGGCTTATCCCAACCCAACTCCTCCTGCATATATTTACATCTTGTTAGTTGTTACTACTTACTAATTAAAATTAAATGTAGGCATCTCATGAATCTCTGGTTACTGATGCTGAATGGGCATGCAAAAGCCCCAAATCTGGCATCTCTGCTACATCTTCAGGATGGCCTAGCTTTGATGACATCAAATCATCTTCTCTCGCTGTTTCTCTATCGGAAGAAGAGGAAGCAACTGTGGCAGTGCTGCAATTGCAGCACAAAGCATTAGAAGCTTGTCAGAAATTCTTAGTTGGCAATGCTGGTTCTAATGGCAGTGAAGATGAAGATGGTAGTGATGATGAGGATGAAGACGAGTGGGTAGTTAATTACGATCCTAAAGAATGTGAGGAGTTTAGGTTCTTTGAAAGAGTGTTTGCCGAAGATGGTGACTTGAGGAGATACTATGAGAACAATCATAGGGAAGGAGATTTCTACTGTTTGGTTTGCGGAGGTATAGGCAAGAAAGTATGGAAGAGGTTTAAGGATTGTTCTGCTCTAATCCATCACTCCACGGCCATACTAAGGACAACAAGGAAGAGAGCTCATAGGGCCTATGCACTGGTGATCAGTAAAGTTGTTGGTTACAACATTGATCAATTGCCGGCTACTGTGTTGAAGGGTTTGGATTCCTCGTTGGAAGGTTCAAGGAAGCTGTTAGTAAGCAATCCTAATTAATATATCTGTATATTTTGTTGAGTCTTTAAATACATTGTTAATGGTTACTGCGCTGATTTTATTTTTACAGGTTAAACACAAAAATCCTGCATAATGCTTTTGAGTTGAAATAAAGTATATTTGTTGCATGTTTTTGTGATTGCATGTTGCTTTTGCATTGTTTTTTAGAATGTTAGCAAGGTTAATTATCTTTATGTATCAATTCTGCCTTTTTAAGAAAAATAAAAAAGCTTGAAATAAATTATGAGTACATATGATGTGAAAAGTTAAATTTATTTTGGCATGGTTCTGATGGTGCAAATTCTTTCGGCAGGGTCTTGAGAAGGAAGGTGATAATTTAGATGGAAAGGTCTCAGAACCAAGTTCAGAAGATGGAAGAGAAATAGTTAAGGTGAGACAACGGGAGTCTATCTTACATTTTGAATGCTACATAGAAGCATGCACCTTTACACTTTTTGTTTTTCTCCATTTGAAATCCTCCTGTGTATTTTTCTGGGTTTTATTCATGGTTATCATGTTATTTACGGCAAAATTGCTTCTTTTAATACTGTAAGCTAATTTGTATATTTTAAGAATAAATTTGTGTTTGTTAAGATAACCTATGTAAAACATAAGATCTTTCTTCTGTAGCTTGAAATAAATTCATTTATGTAATATTAGATAAATAGTTACCAAGATACATATTGATCCCTGAGGCAAAGTTGTAACTTAGTGCTCCTTCAAAGTTGATGTTTATTTCACCAATCACTATTATAAACCTAGTGTAAACTTGTCTTGACCTTGCACAACCTGTGTTAGGCTACACTTTAATTTTGTGATAACCAGAAAAGCAAAGGAATACTAGTATTGGGTGCTAGCAAATCCCAACTCCCTCATATGTTTACTTCTTACTGGTTGTTACTAATGAAAATTGATTGTAGGAATCACATGAATCTCTGGTTGCTGGTTCTGGATGGGTATCTGAAAGCCCCAATTCTGGTTTCTCTTCTACAGCTTCAGGATGGCCTACCTTTAATGACATCAAATCATCTTCTCTCAGTTATTCTCTAACAGCAGAAGAACAAGCTAATTTGGCAGTGCTGCAATTGCAGCATAAAGCGTTAGCATCTTGCCGGAAGTTTTTAGTTGGTGATGCCGGTTCTGACAGTGACGAAGATGGCAAAGATGATATTAATTCTGAGAGTGAAGATGAGGAGGAGGAAGAAGATGAGTTGGTGGATAGTTATGATTCCAAAGAATCTAAGGAGTACAAGTTCTTTGAAAAGGTATTTGCAGAAGATGCTGACTTGAGGAAATACTATGAGAATAATCATAGGGATGGAGATTTTTATTGTTTGGTTTGTGGAGGTATACGGAAGAAGTGTTGGAAGAGGTTTAAGGATAGCATTGCACTGATTCAGCACTCCACTTCCATACTTCGAACAAAAAGGAAGCGAGCTCACAGGGCCTATGCTCAGGTCATCTGCAAAGTTGTTGGTTGGGACATTGATCAATTGCCAGCTATTGTGTTAAAGGATGTGGATTCCTCCATGGCAGGTTCAAAGAAGCTTTTGGTGAGAAATCCTTGCTGATATATCTGTATTCTCTATTTTGTGTCTATAAATACACTGTCAATCTCACTAGGCTGAGTTTATTTTTACAGGTTGAACCCAAAAAACCTGCTGTGGGTTGCATTGATGATTCAAATGTAAGTGTCTTGAGTGAAGTTTTCTCTGCCCTGTGTTATTTGGTTTAATATTATATTTTCTTTTAATGTACATACTGAATAGGTTAAGTTGTTTTCACAGGCTGAACCTGAACCTGATAATTCGACTGATAATCAGGTTCATGACTAGGACTTTGTGAATATGGTTTGTTGGGAGGTCTAAGGAACTTCTTGATGATGTGCCTTGTGACAAGTTTTAACTTTTGTCTGGGGAATTTCCCCTGTTCTTGCGGATAGTTTTGTAAATCCTTCAACTACAAATCTGACTCAATATGATGCCTAACTTGCAAGTACATTGATTCACATTTGGCGTGTTCTTTTTTTGAGTTGTATGTTTTTGTTTTGAGTGAAAAAGTCTCGCTGAATATGGATATAATTGCAATGGATCATGGAATATTCTTGTGTCTAAACTATATTTTGAGAATTATGAAAACCAATTACAAACTTTTGGCCTGTTTGTTTGAAGTCAAATACATTCTTTTCAATACATTTTATTATTGGTTGAAATATGTTAAAATTTTTAAATCGTGTTTTAGTTGATAAATGGACTCATTCATGATTTTTAAGTTTCAATAAGTTTATCTAATAATGCAGTGTGTTTGAGAAATTTAGCTTTTTTTCGTGAAAAGTATGTTAGAATGTGTTGGACTTATAAAATAGAATAATTTTCTTGCTTATTTATTAGCTTGCAAGTTTGCTTAATTTATGGTTGTTCTAACTTCTTTTTCTATTTAAAAGGAAACGAGACAGATTTTTTACTTTTTAAATATTATTTTAATTTTTATCAAGGAAAAAGGTAGATTTTACAAACAAGCTAGCTTTTCTTCTCTGTTTTCTATATTAAAAAAATGTAAAACGTGGGTTTTAAGTTGATATCATCAAAAATATGTACATTTAATTATATTCCTATAAAAGAAATTTTAAAGAAATCTAAGCAACTGATCATTTTATATATTTTTAGTCTCTCCTTTTGTTTTCTCACATAATATTCAAATAACCCACCTTCAATTATATTTCAATAAACGAAATTTGAAAGAATTCTAAGCATTGTTTTATATAAATGTAAAGTCTCGTATTTGTAATACATGTCACAGTTTTAACTCTTTGCATAACAAAAAAAACCAAGAGTAACAATAAGTAGAAAGCTAAAACTAAAAGTATTTTTTAATTTATGACTCTCCAAGCTAAAATAAAATATATAATTGCAGAATTTGGCCAGTTCTTTCTACATGATATATCTTTTTTTAAATGATAATATATCCTTCCTAAATTCTTCAAATATTGACTTGGGCATATCTCAACGGGGCGGAAACTCGCCCTCTTCAAGACTGAGCATGTTCCAATGTAAATTTGGCAAATCGTAGCTCATCTTCAACACCCTTTAGGTTTCTAAACTTAATCACTTTAGCTTATATATAAAATAAGATAAGATGGCACATTTTCAGGATTGTAATATTCTTCGCCAATTGAAGTAGCGCTTAATCATCAAAATAAATAATTTTATTTAGACAATAATGATAAAAAATTACCTATGCTGATTAGAATCAATAACTGAATAAAGCTAATCAATATTCACGACAAAATTCCTTTGCAAAAATTTTGACGATCCGCATAAGTATTTTGCAAAATTTAGTGATTATTAAGTCACTCTAACTAATATTAATTTTACTTAATTACTGACATGTAATTTAAGAGTTTTCAGGAATGGTGAGTTGTTAAGGAAAATCAACAAAATATCACCGATAACATTTCCGATTTCCAGATGAGTCAACATTCCAAATGCAGGAATTTTGTCTCGTGCTAGTCCAAGAAGCTGTATGACAATTTGAGTATTGCAAATTAATAATGATTTTTATTTCAATAACTTTTGTTTTCATTTTATTAGATTTCATTATGACAAAAACTTTAATGCGGATAGTGAAGTTTTATAACCATTGAAAGAATAATCCTAAACAGAAGGAATAGATTTCAACTTGATCAACAATTTCACAAATTCAGAAATGCACAAGGATTGTTTGGAAGAAGCATGACACTAGATACCAGATATAAGAAGTAGTTAGGTAAAACATTTAGTTAATTTTCATGGTTTTATAAAAAGTATAATGGATCACATTTAATGTTAGCTTTTATTCGAAATTTATGTTAGCTTTCATTCAAAATTGCAATTCTTTGGTAGGAAAGTTATGATGGAGAGGGTAAAGAGTTACAAAATTTAACAATGAGGGTTTTGAGTCTTACTTGTAGTGTTATTGATGTGAAAGAAATTAGAGCATATTTGATCAAGTGCATATTAAAAGAAGAAATCACTTAGAATAACAAAGATTAAATGTTCTTGTTTTTATTAAGTATAACATTCAACTTGAGATGAGACAAAAGGTTAGAAAAGAGAAAGATGATACTTATGATCTATATGTTTATTTGATATTGAATTAGATGATGAGTGAATCAATGAAAAAGAGGATCCTCGCCTACCAAACGATGTTTCATAAATGGATATACATGAATGTTTTACTCTTGAAGAGGGGTCTCAAAGCAAGAAAAGGAAAAGAGGTATTTATATTTAAACTGCAAAACTTGTACAATTAAATTAATCATAAATTTTATGATACTTATAATATATTTTTTGTTTCTTTTAATAGGTCCAAGAAATTTAAATACTAAGCTTGACAAAAGGCAAAATCAACAATAATCGCAAATGATAATGAAATTAAAAAGATAGTGAAGGAGGAGGAAGAGGATGAGAATGAACTCTAAGAAAATATTATATTAGAAGAAGAAAATGATCTAAGTGACATAAATCTCGGAGATGACGAATGAAATCATAAGATTAGGATGAGGGATTTAAATATAAGAAATAGTATTTTACATCTTATTATGTTTTGATTTTGCAGATTGAACATTTTGACTTCATTTTCATATATAATACTTCTAATGTTTTTTTTATATCACTTATTCTTATTTAAAGATATCATATTTTGTTTATTATGTATTTTGTGATTCATAATAAGATTTGATTCACGATTAAAAAATAATCGAAAAACGATTCACAATTCGAATCTCAATTCAATAACCATGAATCTCACAACTTTAATACATGCTCAAATGCAAGAAGAAATAGTAACAAAAGAAGACCCTCATAATGACTACAAAGAATTTGTAATTACTATTTTTTTTCTCAAGCTCTATATAAAAAAGAACTCTATAAAGCAAGAAGGCAGGCAAAACTCTTGTAACAAAAACATACACAAGATCTTAAGTGATCCTTAGTCTTGTAATTGTGAAGAAGAATATTGTTTGTATTCATAATTGCTAGAAGAGTGTGTTTTATCTTATACCATTCCTAAGATGTTACCCTCTTTTTAAGAGCAATTGAGTAATCTTTTATATAACTTTCTTTGTAAGTCTTTTAGTTTTAGTCAAGAGTGATTGTTGCCCAAATAATACTAAGTAGTTTAGCCAAGAGCGGTTTCTTCCAAATAATATTTGGTTTAGTCAGGAGTGGTTGTGTTCCAAACAATTATCAAGATTTAGCTAGGAGTGACTACGTTCTAAACAATATTTTGATTTTTGGCTAGGCGTGACCATGTGTTCAAATAATATTTGAGTTATTTTAGTCATGAGTGACTGAGGTCCAAGTAATACTCGTTTGTATTTTTGAAATCATAAAAATCAATCATCTGTTAAGTATAACTTCATTCGTCAATGTATTTCAGACGAAAAAAATTCAATTCTCCCTAATACCAAGTTCGATCCTAAAAAAATGAGCCATGTATTTTATTTTCTCTTTCTTCTAACAAGATTTAGGTGTTAAAAGGATTTTGTATTTCTATCTTCAAAGCATACAAATTTTTTTTGTAGATTTTTTGAAAAATTCTTACTAAAGTGATACATCATTATATTATTTAATTGCTCTTGAAGCCTGAAGCCTAATGAGACCTTCAATTTTGTACTTTACAATGCTTTTTGAATTCCTGTAATTCTAGACATAACTTGTTTCTATCTTTACAAGAGATTATTAAATATACGTTTATTTTAGGCCCATGCGCCCTAAAAAAGATTTTTCTTTTTTGATAGAGGATTTAGGATTGAGTTTTTTCTTATTAACGTGTTTGTTGTTCATATTTAGAGTTAATAGATTATTTTTTTAATCAATGTAATTTTTTCATTGCAAATTTAGAATAAAAATTGTAACATCTCAAATTTTTAGTTTAATATTATCAAAATATAAAATTACCTGAAAGTTTGAAATATAAATTAGTTAATATTGTCAAATTATATCATCTGATAGGATTATTAGGATGAACTTTTGATACATAATTTCTCGAAAAATATTTAAAAATTTAAGAGTCAAATCTTATATTAAGAAATATATATATATATATATATATATATATATATATATATATATATATATATATATATATATATATCATGTGATTAAAGGAAAGATTATAAGCCTATAATGAGATATATAATGTTAAACAAGGTCAAAAGCAGATAAGGATTATCAGTTCATCAAAAGAAGAATGGATAGTTAAGTTCTATGATTTAAGGTATGATCTTAGAAACTAGACTATGTCAAAATTTGGAGGACATATGATGTTCTAGTGATCTAGGTAAAGGATCCAATTTCTACTTGATAAATGATTCTAATAAGTCGCTAGACGATACTGAGAAAGATGTTAGAATGAGAGGTTTAATATTATTGGATGCATTAGCATAGTTTAATCTTTACATTTACTTTAAGAGACATCATATGATGCAAACTGGGATAGAGCATTGGACGAATAAAGTAACCATTGTCTATAGACTATTAGATGAGTCAATACAAGTAAGTTTTTCCTATTACAAAAGATTACTAGAATTTCACCATGATGAGACAGGTTTAATCAAAGGGATAAGGACTATCTCTTAAAAAGATTGAGATAAGTATAGATAAATATCTTTTCATAATTAATGTTATAGATGAGGAACAAATATAAGGACCATGTTTCTTACTATTTATATAGACACATCACATCTTAATATTTATATCTTTATAACCAAATCCAAAAATAGATTCGTAAGAATCAATTGAATTGCAACTATGTAATTACAAATGAGTAATGACTACCCATGACTTCTCTATAAACATGAGCACTTGTGAGATCACAAAATCACACAAAAATATAACAAAAGAAAATATGAGAGAAACTTGTGAGAAAATGTTTGTGAAAGAAGCTATGCTCCAAACTAAGGTAAGGGAAATGTGATATGTATATGTATATGTATATGTGGAATGTTAGTGTTGTGGAGTCAACTAGCTAGATCAGGCCTACAGGTGGAAGAAAACTATCTGTCTAGGCTTATGAAGCTTTGTCATGTTCAAGATATGCGGTAAAAGAAGCCACGTACATTTAATGCTTAGTTAAAAACATTTAGTGTATCTCACAACTTTAATGCATGCTCGGATACAAGAAGTAGTAGTAGCAATGAAGATCCTTACAATGAATATAAAGAATTTGTAACGACTATTTTCTTCTCAAGCTTTATATAAAAAAGAACTATATGAAAAAAGAAGGCGGAAAAAAGTCTTACAATAAGAACGTATGCAAGATTTTAAGTGATCCTTAGTCTTGTAATTGTGAAGAAGAACATTGTTTGTATTCACAATTGTTTAGAAGAGTCTGTTTTATCTTATATTTGTTGTAAGACGTTACTCTCTTTCTAGTGAGCAATAGAGTGATTTTTTATATCACTTTCTTTTTAAGTGTTTTGACTTTAGCCAAAAGTGACTATTGTCAAAATAATACTCGATGGTTTAGTCAAAGTGGTTGCTTCCCAACAATATTTGATTTAGTTATGAGTTGTTGTGTTCTAAACAATCCTCAAAATTTAGTTAGAAGTGGTTGCGTTTCAAACAATATAGTATTTACAAATAAATTCTATTAATTGAATTCAATCAGTTGAACATGTTTTAATGTTTACAAACAAACCAGTGTAAAAACTTTAAGAATAAATCTTTTCTCTCCTTAACCTCCTTTATGTTATTTAATTGTAATTAATTTAAGAATGAGAATTTATAAAAAGAAAGTTAGAAAGTGTTTTTTTTTTTTGGAGAAAACTGCTTTAAATATAACTTCGTGTTTTTCAATATCTTTCAGACGAAGATTTATGAAAAAATCTCAAAAATTTTTAGAACATAATTCTATTCTCCTTTCTTATGTTTTTTGACTTATTTTTCACAATTTTATTATGTTTTTTGACTTATTTTTCACAATTTTATTGTAGATTCATAGGATATGTATACCAAGTTCCATCTAAAAAATAAGCTATGTATTTTATTTCCTCTTTCATCTAACAAGGATTTAGGTGGTAAAAGGATTTTGTAATTCTATCTCAAAGCATACACAAGTTTCTGTAGATTTTTTTAAAAATTCTTCCTAAAGTGATACATCATTATATCATTTAATTGCTCCTGAAGCCTGATGAGACTTTCAATTTTTCTACTTTACAATGGATTTTTGAATTCCTGTAATTCTAGACATCACTTGTTTCTGTCATTTTACAATAGATTACTAAATATATGTTTGTTAAACTGAAGAAGATCCTCCTTCACAACTGAGAGCTTTTAATACTATATGACTTTCCTTGTTCTAAACACCTTGCACCACTTTCTCAAAGTATTTAAGAATGGCCCAAGCGGATTGGAAGCAAAAAGGTATTTTGCATTTTCTCAAGAATTCTCCTGCATTTAAGAATGATGGGACAGTGATATAAATAAATTCTAGCTATATTTTCAAGAAAAGTACATGTTAATTCTAGTGGAGAAGAACTTTATCCAATTTCTTCGAAATAAATCTTGTGATTAACATTGACACTGAGAAAACTTGTTGATTTTTGTATCCAAGTTCATCAAGTTGTAGGAATTGATTCAATGTAACAAATTAACATCCTTCTTACTTGAAAATTAGTGTCCGCATACGTCTGAAGGCTTAATTATCTCACTAAAATCACATAACATGAGTCAGGGATGTAAGATATTATAGTGAAGACCAATAAGGTGTTCCCAAATATACTCCCTTATAAGCATTTTGGAGATTTGGATAGGGGAAAATATCTTATATCAAATTCCTCTTGCATGAATTTATGCCTCAATAATCTCACAAGCCTTAGACCCCAAAAAAAAGTCAAAACAAGATTTCAGTTGCATAAAAAGAATAACAATGTCAAGTTTATATATAAATGCATTAACTCCTTAGCATGTTTGTTGTACTTGACATTAATTTATTGACACAATTATTATTTTTGACACTATTTAACATTTATATATATTATTATTTTATTTATATATAATATTTTATTAATAAAATACAGTATTAAATAAAAGTATAATATGACCAATAGTGTCAAATTATTATTTTTCCAATATATATTCTAACTCAAAATATGCATATAGTTAATCGTGACAATTAGTACAGTTTTAAGATACATTCTCATAAAAAAGAACAAGGTGTGCTTATACTCGATCTTATATCATCTTCTATTTAAAGAAAACACTCTCTACTGAAATAATCAAGTCAATCTCAACATAAATGTTAATTAATCTTTCTTTTATCGTGTTAATGGTTGTTATGTTAATTTTAAGAAATTTAGCAATAGCAATGATAAGGGTAAAAAATGCACTTTCATTAAAGTATATAGTAAATCATATATATACCAAGATTTAATCGTTGATGATAGAGATATCTAAAAGTGATTATCGAACTATTAAATAATGATCAAATATAATCTAAGGACTACCATTAGTAACATTTTCTCTAATTTACCATTGGTGTCAATCACGTCAAACCTGAAAACATGTTTCGTAGTGTTTATATTTTAAAGGCATAGTCAAGAATTAATCTTCGTTTCATTCCACACAAACAACTTCAGCTACTTTTATTTTTGTTTATAGTAAATTTGTAAAACATAAATGTCTGCTACAACAATACATAGAATTAACCTTTTCTAAATTTTAATACATAATTATCAAAATATATCAGAGTTCAAGTGTTAAACTTATGAAAAATTTCATTCTGTCAAAAGTTTCTAAAGAGAATAAGAACAACATACGGTGAGAATTCATTTACGTCACCCAAACTATCATTAGTTGCACATTGCATATTGGGAGATGGGTTCACAAAATTCTACAAGGACCTTCACTTCTGAACTTGTCTCACCATTAGTTTATATATTTTTATAAAAGTTATAAATAAAAGAGAAAAAAAGATATGGTTAATGCAGAGAATCCAAATCACATCCTATCTTAGGAACTATCATAAGAGGAAGGGAAGAATATGATTCAAGAGTGTAGGTGAATGTACATGCACTGCTATGTTAATACTAGATAGAGTTTATTTGAATGATCTCTCTAAAAGCAAAATCATTGCTGTCATGCAGATGTGTGGCTACCAAGCCATCAAATCAAACAATTAATAAGGCCTTCAATTTCTATGATTCATCTTCATCTTTTAATTGTGTTGACTTCATCTTGAGCTAAAAATTGAAAGAACCTGAAGTGGACAGAACAAATACAGAGTTTCTGATGGATGATGGGATGATTAATAGCCCTTGTTTCCACGAATCCTAGCTCTCATGTCAACCTGATAAAAGTGGCAAAACAATAGCAGTTTACTTTTTAATATAATGCTGAACATGAACATAAAATTATTCATCATCATCCTAATCTACTATTTACATCACTTGCAATGAAGATGGCCAAACGGATCTGAGTCAATTGTTATGACTTGTTGAAAATCAATTTTATCAGAAGTACACAGACCATGAAGGCCATAATAAATACATGGTGAACTTAAAGTATGTGAGCATTACTACAAACAAATACACTTGTTCTTAAGAACAACCTAGTTGAATTCCTCTCTCACATAGAATAACACCTGGTCGGTTATTACATTATTATTGTAAAAAATCAACACCAAACATGCACAATCACCGAAGTAATATTGTTTTAAAATCATCAGGAACATAAAGAATATGCTGACATTTCAGGATTGTCCATGGAGTCATGCAAAAGATCATAAACAGACATAATAAGACAGAGCATCATTAATCCTATAGTCTGGTATTGCCAGCTTAACCATGAAATGATAAATACCCAAAACTTTCTTAATTGAGGGAACATCATTAATCATGAATGCAACTAGTTATAAAGAGGACTTCAGCAAATTCCCTTGCCTACCAGAGAGAAAAACTATCATCCCTCAGTTATAAAAGCAAATGCAGTTTCTTGGCCCCAAGTTTAATGTTATTTGATTTTAATTCATTCTGCATGGTAAACCCAAAAAATATCTCATACTCTTGACTATTTCCAATTCCATACTAGTAACCACATATCAGTTACTGACATCTCTTCATACAATATCACATAATTTGGTTGAATTGAACTCCATTTGCATGATGTATATTACATCATAGGCATGTGCCGACAAAAAAATATCCACACAAAAGATAACGATAGCAACACCAAGAGTTTATATATATCAGTCCAAAAATGTGACAACATTTGTCTGCAATTTTCAGCAAGACCAAGGAGTAACGAAACCTAAACCATGACTGCAACTAAAAACCTTGGCAACACCCAAACATGAAATATTCAACAATAATTTCAAATTTTGTCAACTACAATTCATAGCTTCAAGCACTAGCAGCTAAACAATTGCTTAGAAAAAGAACATCCCAAAAAAAGGGCATCTGTATGCATTTGAAATCAGTATGACAGAAGGAAGCATGATCAGAAGAAAAGGTAAAGACTTGCCTGGCCTCTCTTGCAATTGAAATAGGTTTCCCTGAGTCCCACACACTCACTGGGTATACATGGACTCTTCTCTCCAACACATTCCCTATATGATCTCTTCTCAACCTATTCCCAAATACAAATACACAAACATTCATCATCACAACATTCAAGATTAACAATTGCTGCACAAATCACACAATTTCTTTTAAATCCAACAAAGCCATAAAAATCATCAAAACCAAACCTTAACGCAATCCGATTCACTGAGACACTTGACTAGCTCCGAGGCCAAACCTTTGCAAGACTTGGACATCGTCCCTCACCCACTTCTCTTGGCAGAAAACAACTAGAACAAAGTTTGAATTTTGAGGATTTAAAGGGACAAAGGTTGTACCTTATACCACTTCTTTTCTCGCAGAAAAAAACGAACTTTCCTCCTTCTTCGTTTGTAACAAGAGGTTTCTGAAAAACCCAGATGATACTTTTTGGATTGCTTTTGGGCTTAAGATTCCGTGTCTTACAAAAAGGCCCAAATTGCAGTCAGGACCAGATTGGGTTGCTTCCTGCACCCCATCAATTGCTTCCTGGACTCATTATTTTGAAAATGACAATTATGTCCTTATGAATTTTGAGTACTTTCCTGAATGTATTTTCGAAAAAATAGATTTCAGAATATATTTTAAAAAATAGATTCCGAAATATAGTTTTAGAAAGTGTTTTCTGAAAATATATTTTGAAAAAATAATTTTTAAATATATTCCAAAAATACTTTTCAAGAAAAATGTTTCAGGAATCCGAAAACATGTTTTGGAGAATTCTTTTTTCTAGAAATTTTTTGAAATCCAGTTTCTGAAACATTAAAAAAAACTATTACATAAATATGCTATAACCTATCAAAGTAAGCTTTGGATGGAAAGGGTGACTCAAAATTTACAACTTATTGCAATAATAGGCAGCTGTGCAAAAATATGAAAGATAATTATTTTTCTTATCTGGGACCTTGTTGTCTTCTAAATCCTTAGTTCGATTTTTATCTCTTAATTACTTTCTTACAAACAAAGTGGTATTGAATTTTTGCATGTTTTTGTATGAAGCATGAATAATTGGGTTCTGTACCGAACAGATTGCAGATTGATCACAGGTGTATAAAAGTATAGCATAAATGAATCCGTTGGTGTAAATTCAAAGTGTTATTATAGCACGAAATTTCTTGAGTGACCTAATCAATTGGAATAACACTATTTGGATTATAAAATTTATCTTAATACCTAATTAACTTGCAATTAAAAGTTCACCGAATGAAAATGACCAACAAATAGAACTAGGAACGAGAGGTTATCTTGGAGGTAGTGCTGCACAGCAGAAATGAAGAAAACTTCGTGGAAGAGAGAGTTCTAGGCATCAAGGGTATTTTAGTCTTTACAATAATATTTTAAGAGTAATTTGGTACAAAATGAAAATTAGGGGGTGCTCCAAAAAGTGATTGGGTGCAGGAAGAAGCAGTCCAATTGACCCATAATAATATAGTCTTAGAGATAGCTGGCCTGTCAAGCAGTATACACTGTATTTCTTTCTACACCTCCATAGTTTTCATGATGATTAAAAGACTAAACTATTCCACTGTCAACACCTCCTTATGGTCTCCTTATTATTGTTGCTATATTTTTTATGTATTGCATTATGGATAAACTTAAGAAAAAAAGTTTTTTAATTGTTAATTTTAAAGTTATTTTTGCATAGAAAAAATCTTTGAAATTGTGTAATTTGAAAAAACTTTTGTATTAAACAATTCAAAAATAAAGAAAATGACTTGACCATTATTTAATTCTAAAAACTTTTGTATTATAAATTCAGAAGTTTTTTAATGAAAAAATAACTTCTGAACGTTCAATTTCAAAACTTCTTTTTTCTGCACAAAATGACTTTTAAAATTGATTGCATAATTCAAAAGTTAGAAAAACTTTTATATTTCATAGTTTAGAAGTTAAAAATAATTTTCAGACGATACATTCAAAAAACTTTGTTCATAAAAAAATAATTTTCAAATTATAAAATCCAAAAGTAAAAATACTTTCAAATTATACAATTTATAAGTCAAAAAGCTTCCAAATTACCATCTAGAAACATTTTTGAGTTCCAAATTATGTAATCTAAAAATTTCCTTCAATGAAAAAAATACTCGTGAATTACATAATTTAGAAATTGTTTTCTATAAATCGGAAAGATAAAGTGATTTTTTTTTTATATTTATGAAAATGAAGAAAAATAAATTATGGGGCTGCAAGAAAGAAATCCACCCGTGTATTTGCATGCAAACTTCAATTATTTTGACACAATCTCCTAGATGAACAGTGCAATTCTGTTTATTTCTCCCTTTCATGTCAGCAGCATCCAATTCCTTGGCTTTTGAAGGAATTTTCTGGTACCATTTTATTTGGAATCTGAAACTTTGTTATGACTTTTTTTTTTCTTATAAATTAATTTTGTTCAACGTAGAATCTTGAATCAAATTCAAAAGTTATAAATAAATAACTTTTGGAACTCGCAAAACCTTATAAATAAATAAATAAATCTGGTAAGAATAGCGGTGAGAAGCTTGAACCAAATATTAACATACATTTGGTGGGGTAATGTATAGCATGATTTAAAAAAAAATGTGCTAACAATATATGTTTACGGGTGAAGATTAAGTCAAAAGAAAACCATAACATTTATTTTCTTTTTGTTATCCTGTTTCAAAACCTAATATATCCAACAACCAACAACAAAAATCTCGAAGCAAATTTTTGGAGCTGCTATTAGCCGATTGTTAAATAAATACTTTTATAAAACACATAACATAATCAAAATCTGATAGAACATTATGTGATGATAAATAATTATTAATGACAACAGATGAACTACCTAATAAAATAGGTGAGCATTCACCAACCGTTGCAGTACAATGGAATGACCTTGCAATCAAATCAGAAGACCGCAAATCTGCTTAGCTACCTAAGAAATTGAATCCGACAAAATATTTGCTTCTCAATGTCACTGTTTATCTCTCCTTGTGAGATATTTTGCTATATGGATTTTCTTCACCTTCACATAAATGGTGGGACCTCACTTTTCAATCACTTTTCACTTAAGCAAAGGGAATGGCCCCTATTGGAGAAAAAGGTTACCACAAGAGAATAAATGATACATGAACTATTCACACATCATTTATGCCACAACCAACCCATTATCCACTGTCATTCATAAAGCAGATGATGTTGCTTCAGCTTCAATCATGACAACTTTCTGCGCTAAGGTAAACCATGTCGTGTACAGTGTTTGCTTCAACACATCTTAAAATTGTAATTTCTTACCAACTCAAGATTTTTTCTTGAACCCTATGTAAATTTGAATGCACTAAGACATTATAAATACTTTATTTATCAAGAGTAAAAACTTTTACATTGTCATTTACTTAAAGATTAGAATATGATTATTTTTTATCAGCAAGCTTACCTGTCATAATAGAGCATTATCTTACTCTTTCGGGGATATTTTCTCTGATAAAAATATGCAGAGATTTTTACAATTAATGATATAAAATAACTAAATTATTTACTAGATTAGACTACAGAACTTACGTAGGGCTCAAATGAAAACATCTTTTCTGTCTAGAACAATCCACATGCTATTCAACTTTATTGCTGGTCCAGAATAATCCACACCTAAGCACAAGGTACCAGATACCAAGAAGAAGAAATAAAGCTTTATGACTAATAGAACGTGTACTACATTGGTGTGACGTGTATTTGTCAACAACAGAAATTAAATATTGAAATGCCACCTTATTTGGTCTAATCTGTTTTACCAGAAAAATAGAATCACAATCTGAGTGCGTGGTCCTTAAGCAAAAGAATCTGATCTTAGAAAAGTTCCATAACATGCTTACACTAACGTGAATTAAAATAGAATCTATGTACCATCGGGGTGAATAGGGTAATATATTTGATTATGGAAGATGTCATGTCCTATTGATGATATAACATTTACAACAACAAGCTTCCTGCAATCAAATTTGTAGACTCAAAGCCGAGTAAAAAATAACTATTCACTTAAAACATCCATTTCCACGGAATAAATAAGCAGTGACACCAAAATTATATTACTCACAAGCAAGTTTAGTGCCAAAGCTAGTTAAGCAAATGGCAAAAGCCTGGAAAGCAGATAAGGGCTGCCTATAATCCATGGTGAAAGTATCATCCCCTACTTTACCAAATTGGAGGAGAACTGTTTCCTCATCGCCTTTCCCTCCAGGTTGGCTTTGGTCCACTGTTGCAACCAGCTGAAAGTTCTTGACTGAGGCCACTGTCACACGACCATGGAAATTCAAGCACCAGCAATGCAAATGCTCATGCCACCTGGGAGCTTTATTCTTCAAGATTGTGCAGCCAGAAGCAGCGTGATCTTTATCGTGCATCTTATGCCCATCAAGAGATGTGCTATCTGAACTTTCACCTGTAGGTGTGACAGGAGTCACGGGAGACTTCAAAGAGCAAACCATTCTCCTTGGCCCTCTTGATTTCAACAGGTTGAACTTGTAGGATACCTGCCCCACCTCGAAGTTTCCTGCAGGAACTTGCGGGCTTATCTGCTTGCTGGCAAACCGCCGACTGGCTCTACCACTTGATGGTTTTGCACCACAATGGGGTGGCTGGCTGTCATAAATTGTGAAGTTGGTGCCAAGAAAATCCGAGCTGTGAAAAAATTTCAGTAACAACTTGTCATTAGTAGAGAAACTTGAGAAGCATCAAAAGAATTGACCAACATGAACATTAAATGCTTTTGGTTTATGAGGACTATGAAGGTTTAAAGAATTAGCATAATTCAGCCCAAGATATAAACCATATGATTCAAAGTACTGTTAATACAAGACAAACAAACTGTAAATCAAGACCAACCACAATAGTTCCGAATTTCAAAACCAGTTTCTCCTTGATCCCTTTTCCTAAAGTTGCCAGTGCAGTTTTTATCTTTAAAAAACACCACAATCGACCTATCTGCACCCCTGATTATGAAACAAAAGGTATTGAATGACTTTCAGACATAAGCAAATAGAACTGTTTTCTCTTTCTGGCATATGCGAAGGTGTGCTTTAGAGCAGCAGTCTGTGTATATTTTTATTTCCTTCAAAAGTTTAAGAGAGTTTATTGTTTGAAGAGGAGGTTTGTCAGTAGATGGAAGGATGTAATTCAGACAGGTCTCTGCTCAATCATATAAAACAAAGGCAATAAAAATGGTTCATTTGTTAACTTGTATTTTAAATACTTTTAGACACAGCTTGGTAAAGGACAACACATAAACTGGAACCCATTGACAGTTTCATGATTGAGCCAGAAACAAATGCTAGTACTCACGAATTCAATTACAAAAGAGATAATAAAAAGGGTAAAATTGCAGAGCATATGTAGTTCTAAGCTAAAGCATTTTGAAACAATAAATCTATGTGTCCATAATTAAAGGCTAAGAATGGCAGTAACTTGCAAATACTAGATGTCTAGACTTCACCATTCAACTAAAACAAATGAGAAATTTCTTAGGACAGAGAGTGTTACCTTAACTTTCCAACATAAGCATGGCTTCCTTGGGATAAATCATCAGCATCGAGAGAAATTATATACTCGGTATGGGTACCACACCTATATCTCCTAGCTGCTAGCAGAAACTTCCCTTTATCTGTGAATGCTGGCAATAGGTAGGGGAGAAAAGAGGAACAAAAAGAGGCATAAATCTCAAGCACATAGAAGAAAACTTAAAAGAGATCAGTGCGTTATCAAGATTATATTTCACATAGTATTGATAAAAATAATCCTCATACAATCACCATTTGAAAGTTCACTCGTGGCTATAATTAACTACTCATGATTTATTACAACACCTCAAAAATCATAATATTATTACTTTACTAACGTTTCAAAAGTCTCAGATTATTCAACCAATTGACGTTTCCAAGCACATTTTACAGTAAATAATGTAGGTACCATTAATTGGCCAATATATTCTATTCAGTTTCACCCCAGAACTGCCCCAACAAGAGATTGTCCATTATATTACATGTGTGATGTGAAAGGAAAAAGCAGAGCAAAAAGCTAATCAATTGCAGTCCAGTATCTGAATCAACCATGTCCTCATTGTCCTGTAGACCTCTCAACATAGCTATGCAATGTCGAATATAAATAAATAAAAAAGAACATTAATTTCAGGACCTGCTTATTATTATGAAAGGAATTATTTACCGGATTAACGAAATAAGAATAATTTGAGGTTCCGTCTCCTAAGAAAAAACAAACATACTACATATAAGAAATGTAAGATGCTCTAGGACCAAGGTTAAACTTGATAGAATTAAGTTGTTCAAGAGGTTCAGCTCATACGGATTTGGGTTTTTCCGCTTTTGTGAATTCAATCAATCTCTTCTCGCTTCGATCTCCGAAGCATCCCCTATAGTGCAAAGACTGATCAATCCTTCACATTCCCTCTTTCTCCTAGCACTAAGCATAGAAAGCTCTCATCTCACAAGAAAGCAAAGCCCTTTTTCTTTCCCGAAGCTACATGTAATCAATTCTGAGCTTAGACTAGAGCAATTCCCAAACAAAGTGTTAATATTAGTAGTGTATATATTAGGCCATTTCACCTGAAGGCGAAGTACCAAAGCACAACTGGAATCCACCTTCAAAAGCTAGTTATTAAGGGGGGAGAACCAAGCACTTAAATGCTCCAGCAAGCATCCCATGCTACTCAATGTGGGATCTAGGAAGCACCATAATACCCAAGTTCCTATCAATAACAACATCTGTACTCAAGCTGCTTTAATTAATTCCTTCTCTTCCATTACTACAGGTCCCTTCGTGAAAAATAAAGCTTCCCAAGCTGCTCCTAATAAATGTACATTTCCCACACTTTATTTCAACATGCAGACCACAAGTAATAGATCCTTCCCCCTTCTATCTCTAAGAACCACCTCCGATTATTGTTCATAAACAAAGCACACTCTCTAAATAAGTCAAGTCCCTTTTGGTGGTCAGATTTCTTATTTTGGGTAATCAAACAACACAAGATAAATAAATTGCACAAGGAAGGTTCTCTAAATTGAGTAAAGCTAATCATCTTAGACTCAGTCCGGTCAACCAAGTGGACAGAATTATGCAGTTTGACAAATATTTTCCATTAACATTTATAAACAAAACTTGCAGTCACCTTACATGTGAACAAACTACATAGCCATTTCAACTTGTGGGGCTTTGAAACACAAAAGTAAGCATGCCTTTGTCAAACAAGAAAAGCCTAATTTTATGCTAGACCAATAATAAGACGGTGCCACGTACCCAGATCTAGTCTATACAAATATTGTCAACTCTCTACCCCGTAGGAAAAGTTAAAGATTATAGGAGATCATTCAATTCCAGCCCTAATCCATTTTCATCCACCTCTAAAACAACCAAACAAAAAATAAACCTGTTTACCAAAACAATACTTACTTACATGGTGATAAGGCAAGATATAGATAAAACGTTGAGGTCTTCTTGTTCCGCTTTATAAGACACTGGTGGGGAACCTCACGTGGTCCGGGCTGCAGGTCATCAACACACACCAAATTGTCAAATTCAAAACCTTCCAGATTCCCGTATTCAATGCAAAATAAACCATTAATAATCATAAATAAAAAAATGCTCTTCGAAATTACAAATTACTATCGTTTACTGAGGAAAGAAATGTAGCGAAAACATCAGGTATTTCAGCAAATGTCAGACAGTGACCAAAGTGCTGAAACACATCATGCAAACGAATGATTCTTATCCACTAAAAGTTAGATGAAACTCCCCCACCCACCCACCCCATTTCTGAAAGGCACACATGACCACTTTACGCATATGAATTTCTACCACAAATGGATCCATATTCCCAATTCTCCCATCTTATCCACTTTCACAAAGATAAAGCTGCAACTATTAACACCCACTTCCTCAAACATTATTTACCTAGTTACACGCCAGCACCCTCTCTATCAAACCACTGCAGTTTCTCTCGCAGCAATAGGGCAACAATCCGAATTTCAGATACTAACCAAGTGTTTCCATTACACAAACAAAATTCCCAAATCCTGCCGATCCCTAAAACAAAATTCCCAAATTCACTACTCATTAACAAAACATTCACAACCCAAAATTGAATGACCCAATCATCTTACAAACAACCAAACCACAAATGCTTAAAAGAAATATCAAATTAAAGAGATTAACCAGTAAAAAAAACCCATCAAAATAAAAATCACAAAGCAGTCATCATTTTATTCTGGGCACATAAAAAATTTCAAATTTAAGAAAAATGCTTCCTACCCAGAAATCAAAAGACGAAAAAGGACAGATTTTTCGAAGAGGGAAGCTCGAACCTGTTTAAGGCACGAAGGGAAAGTGATTTTCCCGGTGTGCAAAGGCTCTCGCACGACCTCACGCGTGATGTCGCGCCAGCGCTTGCACACGCACGCGCACGACACTACGTTCTGGCGGTTGGGCCACTGCTCCTCCGCGGCGTCGACGCGGCGCACGATCTCGCAGAGGATCTCCGGCAGCATGTTGGACCACCCATTTTCGTGCGCATGCTCGGCCCCGTTTCCGGTGATCCCGCCCTCGGCGGTGCCCACCGCCGGCGCCTCCTTGAACGATCTCGAGAACTTGCGGGAGCGAAAGACCTTCTTCAGCGACATAGCTAGCGACGACGATGGGTCCGCGAGTTAGGGCTCATAAGAGGAAAATGTAGAGAGAGAAAGTAAAAACAGAGAAAAAAAAAACAGAGAGAGAGAAAGAGAGAAAGGCGTGTTTGTTTGTTCGTTTTACGGAGAGAAGCTAACGAGTGAGAGAAAAGAGTGGGGCGAGGGTGGATCTTAAAGTGACCCGCGGTTGAGGGGAGCATGTGAGAGAGAGGTTATGGTGCGCCGAATGACGGGCGGGTGAGGCTAGGGAGAGTGGGTTGAAAAGTGTTTTGATGAATTGAATGGGTTGTGATTTGACTTGGTCTATGCTGTATTTATCTTTTTTTTCCTTTTTTTTTTCTTTTTGATAATTTTCTCTGTGTTATTACAACTTGTCACCCAGCTGTAATTGCAAATTACACTCTTTTTTCTTTTTACTTCTTCTTGTTCATCTTCTATTTTTGTTCACTTATATCAATTCAGTTTTTCCTAATACTATAATGGTTTAATTAGTTATTTGCAAAATAGATTAAACTGTCTATAAAGGATAAAATAGTGTTTAAAAAATTTAATTTAATTAAGAGAAGTTCAGAAATTTTTCTTAAACCATTTAATTAGAGGATTAAAAATATAGACGTTAAAGTCTCTTTCTTTTCAAGAACACAAACATGAGAGAAAAAAAAGACAGGAAATTTTATACTTATTTAAGACCTAACCACAATTTAGTGAGCTTGTTTTGTTATGTTACATGTTTATATCGCATTTGAAGTGCAAAATTGCACTATCTCAGCAAACTTCTTAAACTTTCTATTTAGAATACATATTATACATATAGAAACATATTATAAGAAACATTAAATCTAGGGGTACAAAAATCCACGTAGGGGTTCTAGGAGAATATGGATAACTATAACCTAATGTGAAGGATTATCCAAAAACATTAAAATCAAAATTTGTGCAATACTCTTTTTCAATGTCTTTGAGTAAAAATTCCATTAAAGATTTATAAGAAATAAATGCATTACTCTAATGTTGGATTCATATATTCATACTTCAAAAAAATCTTTAAAAGCATAATTAATTGATTATAATCTTAAAACTCTATAAAATAACATAATCAATTATTTTTAATCCTAATTGATTATTTACCATACTTGTAAGCTTCATATAATTTATTATTATTTAATATGATGGATTATTCTACTTATAATAATTTATTATGGCATAAAAAATTGATTATCTAGCTAAACACAGATTATACACCACAAAATAACTTGTTATATTTTAACCTAATCTATCATTAAGTTTTAACATATTTTGTAAAACCCTTTTAAAAATGATTATGCATAAGGCTTAGAATAATTTTGTAATGGATAAGTCTAACCTTACTTAAAATTAACTAACACGTGTGACAAACACTCACACATAAAAGAAACAAAATCATTCATTTAAAGATGTAGAGTGAAAATTAATAAGATATTTATGATCTAAATAAGAATATATATATATATATATATATATATATATATATATATATATATATAAGAAAATCACAACAATACCATATTTCATGTCTTGTCTTGTATAATCGAGAATCATTTTAGAACATTTATAACACTTTTTTCATCACCTAATTTTACATAAAAGGCAATATAATATTTTTTTTTCTCATAAAACTACAACATTCAAAATGATCATTGAAAGCACTTTTTTTTTCTATTGTTAAACTTTGAATTATTTTTCCATTATATAACTTTTTTGACATTTTCATTATTTTATTCAATTATTTTATTGTTTATTACATTATTATTAATCATCAATAAATATATATATATATATATATATATATATATATATATATATAATATTCACATTACACTTTAAAATATTTTTAAAATAAATATCTTTGTATAAGAAATTATAATATATACATATACTAAAAAAAGAAATTAAACAAAACAAAAAATAATATTTTATCCCTTTTTATCAACCTATTTATGTTGAATTTTTTTACTTTAAATATATAGTTTGAAGAAAAAAAAAACACACACACACATAATAGGATAAAGTAATGTTTTAAAATTTGATATACACATATCTCATTCATTAAACATATATCATAATCAAAAGTCTATATCTCATATCATAAATCATCATAAACACTTATGTTATTTTCAAAATACATGTATTTTGAATTAAACTAATATATATACACCTCATACTATTTGTCACAACAACAAAAATTATATACAATACTTTTTCATGTCACTTGATATTTTTTTCTATATCAGTCCAATGTCAACAGAGACAAAATATCTTATACAGAATCCAAATTCAATACACAAGCTAAACATCACTACACAATATTCTCTCTCTATAAATAATTATTGAGAAAATAGAAAAATCACAAGAAGAAGGGTTGAATTGTAATTTAAATAATTCTTTAAAGTCTTTTTGCAAAAATAATTTAATTAATAATTTGAACATCACTATCTTGATTGAGATACAATTAGAGCAACAACCTTTTCATTTGATGTGTTATATCAGACACACTTGACTAACTTTAAGTGAATCCTTTGTCTGTATTATTTTCATATTTATTTAAGTCTAAAGATCATACTAAGATTCTTTAGTCTGACACACAATATTTGATGCATATTTTTTTATCGATTTTTTTATCAATAAAGAATAAATTGAATTAAAGGAGCATTTCAAGGATGCCCCAACTCGTATACAAAAAATGTTCCTACTTGTAACCTTTCAAAATACTAACATGCTAAAAAAGAGTGGTTAACTATATTCTTATTAGTAGTCTAAAAACAACTCCCAAACACGTTGCCAACCTTTCCAGAACTACTGTTACAATCCTTATAGCAAGAAATCTTTTTTTTCTTTTACAATATACAGAGCATAATTAGGGATTTTGGAAACACTACTACCACGACATAAATTTGTTGCATTCTATGTAGACATAGCAATTTACTTTCTCTATGTTGCTTCTATATAGATCCATGACTAGTCTCTTGTGCATATTGTTGTTTGCTCCACATTTTGCTATTCCTGAATAGCCTCCACCTTTCTCTGTGTAGTTTGACTTGGAGTTCAACTTACCATATTGACGATTGTATACTCAAACTTCTCTATAATAGAAACTATCCAGTGTATGTAATTTGAAGTTGCTTACACCCACCAAACATTGATCCTATGGTTGTGCCAATATTTCTTTATGTTACTCAATCGTTACCTGTTTTGCCTTGAATAAGAAAAATCTAGGTTATATATAGCCTAATATCAAGTTAGTAATAGATACATGTACTTAATCATTGAATATTCTCATAAAACCTCCCCTTCCTCTAAGTTTGACTTTTAGTTTAACTTAAATTAGTTAACTTAGGGGACAATTTAGTGAGAATTATGTAGTTATTCCTGCAAGTTTAAGGTAGTGAGGATTAATTACTTAATTAATAGTGATCGTAGCTCCATCACTCGTATGAAATTGAACATCGTCTTTCTTATTTGAAAGGGTGATAGATAAGTAAGTGCATATAAAGTACCTAGACATATGTCCTCATTCAACAGTACTCTCACGTTTGTCATAATAATTCTTCAGTCTTTTAGTTTCCTCAACACTTGAATTCAACTAATTGTGCAGCCTCAATGCTCTCTATCTCACATATGTCATTTTGAAGCTTCATATTCCTCCATTTTTCCTTTGATGTGTGCAACAACTTGTTCCTACCCCTTTGTTTTGAATATGCATTTATCACAACACAATATTCAAGAACCTTAACCTTGAGGGATGCTAGTATCCAGGGATTAACAATCTAACATTAGCATCCTATCATTGGTATTGTCTCTAGTTCTCCCCCCTCCCTCCCCTGCCAATTTGGTATCCTACTAAATTCAACACCCAAACCCTTGAATAACTTGTAATTTTTGGTTTAGGAAGCACTACATCGTCATCCCTTCAGGAACATGATCATGCAATCTAAAAACTGGTCTTTATGTGTTGGACAGTTTTTAACCTCATAAAATCATTTGCACATGTGACATATGCAAATAAATCAAGAACATAAAACTTAAAGTGAATCATATTTCAGACATTTTTCTTTTAATACAACTTAAAACATTTTTCTTTTGGAGTAAAACTCATAACAAATATAGTCAAAAGAACATAGTTAAAGGCTCACTATATGTTTAGTTCATGTAGCTCTGTAGGGTCATGTCGAATGCAGATTCTACAACTTAATTAAATCACTTGACGGATAGATATTCATGTTTACTTTAATAAGTGATTAAATCATACTTTATCGTTTGCCCAAACAAAGCCACTATAAATGTATTACAAGACTTAGGAAAGAAAAGTTCAACAAACATTTTCATGGGTTCTTACACATCGACTCTCATTCTTGGATTCGTTTAGATTATTATACCATGCAATATAGCACAAAATAGAGAAAATATACACATTGATTTATATTGATTCATCTGTCACAACAGATTACATCCAGTTATTGATCAAACTAGTCAAGTTCAATTAAACAAACTAATATTGCAAAGTACATGTCGAGTTTTATTTGGGCTTGTAGCGACTCCTAGTTAACCCCTTGAGTATTCTTGAGACAAACCACTCATGGCTTAATTGAGTATTCTTTACTCCAACCACTCTTGTCTAACCTAAATATTCTTTACACCTAGCCACTCCTAGCTAACTGAGTATTCTTTCGAATTGCAATAACTCTTGGTTGTCTCAATCACATAGTATTCTTGAACTCCTGATTGACTTGAGTATTATTTTTCAAACAATCATTCTTAGCTAAGATTTGAAGGTTTAGTGTTTAATGATCAATTGATCATTGGGTATGATGACAAAGGAGGTTTGCATCTATGACAAATACAATATTTAGGCCTTCTCTCTTAGTTCAAATCATCTTTCTCTCCAGGGAGGATAGTGTCTTTCGACATAGCTCAATCACCTAGGTTTGGATAAACATTCTAAGTGTTTTTCATTTGGTTTCTTAGGATCCCAATACATTTATCTTCTTCAACTTGAGAATCTTTCTATGAAGCTATGAGGTGCACTATATCGTTTGATCAACATACTTGTATATTGCAACCTCTGCTCTATTGAGAGGAGTGTTCTTCAATTGAGCAACCATTTTGACATTCCATAACCTTTCCTTTGTGTATGTTTCTTTTTCTTCATGATGGATTCATTTTATAAACTTGTCAAAGAAGGTAGCCACTAGATGATCGTTTATAGTTGTTGAACATTTTTTGCTTTTATATATTATCCATTCTACATCTGATGAGCTTTATCATAATTGTTGCATTTAATACAACCTCGATCTTTGTTTCTTTTTCTTCATAACATTCTTGGTAATTGACAACACTTCCCTCCCTAGATAGTATAACATTTATCACAATTTCATGATTAATGTGCATTTTGTGTAGGACAATAGCTAGGTCAGAGTTAACAATCTCTTTGTGTTAGAAAGTTGATGAAGAAAATAGTTTTAGCTTGCGTCTTGAGAAATCTTTAATATCTTATTTAAATGGATCTCTTTGGTAGGCGAACATTCCATACATACATAGTCTAACATGTGTGTATATATATATATATATATATATATATATATATATATATATATATATATATATGAGCATTTGTTGTAGATCATCTTTGTTTAATATTAACATTTAAAAACTTTCGTCTAAAATGAATAAATTATATGCCAAACATGTATAGTATATATGAATATGTGAACAACCTTTTTCTTGCTAACCAAAATCAAGTGTCTCCACTTGGCTAAGACAAAGATTGTCTAAGATGTGATCAAACGATCTCAGGGTTTCACTCAATAAAGAGGTGTAACATCTTTTGATGTTTAGAATATTTAATTTATCTCTTCTAGTTTGCTAATGAACGCAACGATGTTCTTTACAAAGCTTGTACGACACAGAATTATTTTAACAGTGTTTTGACACTTTATAATGCAAACTTATTGTTTTTCTTCTTAAAAGATAACTTTATATAGGCATTAAAGAAAAGTGTCCTTGCAAATCTTTTTCAGACCGTTGAGCAACTTCATCTCATTTGAATGTCTTCCATGCATTTGAGCATCTTGATCATAAAAGGTACATTAAGTGCACTCCATGCATGTATTATTCTTTTCCTCTTGAAGCAACATTCTGATAGCTGAAGGAACTTATCAGTCCTTAGCCGAAATGTCTTTACTTGAACGTGTGTAAAGTATCGTACAAATTAGATAGTCTTTTCAAGGATTGACAAAGCAAGCGCTAGGGAGTTGTTGATGCGAAACAACTTTTGCTCATTTCCTAAGAGATCATTGGTGTGACATAAGTTTTTGTAGGTTCTCTTAACAAACGAAGGAAACAAACATTCTTTGTAATATAGAATAAACATAGAGATATTTTCGTGAAATATCAAGTTAGCTTAAGACTATGTGTTTATCTTATGAGCAAACACTTTGCTTATCAAACAAAAAAATAGATTGCTACGTACCAACATTTTAATCATCAGACTATCAACAAGATTGTATAGTAGTTGTTTGTACTTCAAACTAATTATAAGATATATCAAACTACAAGAATAAGTAATATGTATTACAACACAAGACACAAGTTCAGATGAATTTGTTAGACCATTTAGTGCAAGTAGAGTTGACTCAGATCTTTTGATATTGATATTAGCACAATAATACACCTAGTAGTTAAATGACTTTGCACATGTATGTTAGATTTGGAAATGTTGATACAAAAAAGATAATATGGGAAGTAAAGTTTGTTTACACACATTAATTTGAGTGACAACATCAAAGATCTTTGCATAAAAACTACCAACCTTCAAAAAAGTTCTGGCACAACAAAGGATCAACATGCCATATAACAACAATAATATTATTTAGGTGTACCAACAGATGAGTCATTTCATGTAGAAAGATCTAACAAATGATGCATATTCTTTTGTGCAAAGTCATTACGTGATTTTCAGTGCAAATTTGAGTTAAAAGTTTAACTATTTCATTAGATGTTAGTTGAGTGAAAACTATATTTCTTACTGAGTTTTCTCAGAAAATGAGAGTTTAGTTCATATATCCCCTCTTTTAGATTTTTTTTCTTGTAGTTTAAAAACATCTTTGTTTGTGTAATCAAGAGTGACAATTGAGCAATGTTTAGAAAATTTACAAAATGACCCAGTGTTAAAATATATTTTTGCTCTTTATTTTAGGGGAAAATAAAAGGAGTAAAAGAGTGACTTTGTGTATTCATTTAAGTAAAATGTAACAATGAAAATACTTGTATAAACTTTAGTTTATGGTAGTGATTTCCAATAGTTTCTTGAAAGAGAACTAGATGTAACTCATATTGAGTGAATTAGTATAAATCAAATGTTTATTACACTGTCCATTACATATTTGGATTGCTTTCTCTATTTATCTTTTATTAACCTTTGTGAAAATTTTCGAACAAGTAGAAGTTTTCCATCTAATTTTATCTTCTTTTTGAAAAGCTTGTGAATTGTTTTTAGGTTCTATTCAATCTCATTCTTTTAGAGCCAACATGTTCTTTTAATTTTTATAAGAGCTAGTCTATCATATTCATTCTATCAAAGTTAGTTATTTATAAGACTAGAGGAAGCTCTTACAAAGTAAATATACAATGAAAGTCAAATAGTTAATATACCACCTCTTTTTAGAGGAGAAAACTTTGACTATTAGAAGAATTACAAGATAATGTTCTTTGAGTTATATAACTTCGATATCATTAACATAGTTGAAAAAGCATATCAAACAGACAACGACAACAATTCCATTGTTAGAAGCCTATAAATTGAAGGAAGGTGGGGTAGGATGGAGAGGATGGAGATAGAACAAAATCCCTTTGTGATATGAAGTTTTAAAGATAAGACATAAAAGTGTTCAAGGAACAAGGTTGTTAAAGGAGTACAAATGTTCTAGGCGGGGAAAGATATGAATTCAATAAAGGAAAGGAATGAACAAGAGAAAAGGTTGTGACAAAATAATATTAGGAGGCATGTGGGGGAAAGTGTTAATTCTTTACTTTGGAAAGATTTATTTATATGTGAAGAAATGTATTAGCAAATAGTAGGATGTATCATTATGGGATATGAATTTATGTCAAAGGGAGAGGTGACATTTAAAATGGGAAATGAATGAGAGCTTTATTTCAATGAGAAAAAGAAATGCTAAAAGAGTTGAAATAGGTACTTGATATATAATGTAGTGTTGAAAAAAATGTGAAGAGGAAGAATGAAAGTGTAGAGACATTAAGAATTTATTTAGTGAAATTAACATATCAAATGTAGAGGGTTTTTCGACCTTAAGTTCATTGAGATGACATTGTTAGGGTCAATTATTGTATTCGAGGTATGGTTCGCTTTGGAGTTCATAGTTTTTGTCAAGATTTATCCTTAAAAGGAGTCTCGAAAGGTTAACGGAGGAATATGTTTTAAATTGTCCTTGATTTCAACTCCTAAGCGATGTAGGACTAATAACGTACTAAAACAAGCCTCCTAGTTAAGGTCTAAGGCTAATTAAGGTTCTTCTTTGGAACCACTTTTTCATTTCTATAGACAGTGTCAATGTGCCAACCTCAAGTCTATTGAGTTAACATCGTTAGGGTCAATCACTGCATCTAAGGCATTTTTGCTTTAGATGTCATAGTTCTATCATAGTTTTATGTTAAAAAGGTACCTCAGAGGGTTAAGGAAGGAAAGTGTATTTAAATTACTCTTGACCTTGATTACTAAGCAATGTGTGACTATTAACATATTAGAATAGATGACATTTCAACAACAACTAATGAATATTTTTTTTTTTCAAAATAGGATGCAAAAAGACTTTATTTTTTTTTTCAATTTGTAGGCATGCATGAAATAAAGATTGATGACAAATGGCATTGTTGGCTCCATCATAGTATTTTTGAATGGTAAAAAATGTATGCATGTTTCGTTCACAACATCTTAAGAAAAAATTATAATTAAAGTTGAAGAAAGCCAATCAAGAGGAAGAACAAAGTGATGCTATTCTCAAGTTGGGTGTGTCTTGATGTTAAAGAACTTAAATGAAAGAATGATAAATTTAATGTGAGACATTATAAATAAAAATAGTATGTTTTTGTTATAATTATATATCTAACGTGTATTATATATATATATATATATATATATATATATATATATATATATATATATATATATATATATATATATATATATATAAATAGAAAAAAATAATAAAAAGGTTGTTGAATCATATAAATATTCAAGATAGTTTTATATAGTATATAGAGAAGGTGGTGAAAAAAACTATTAATAATAATAGTTTTAAACAATCAGAAGATTAAAATATAATTTTCTTTAAACATTACTCTATATGTATAAACACTCTTTTTCATCTATTTGTATATTACATTTTATTTGCATTACTAACTTAAAGATGGTGAACTATTAAAACATAACTTGTAAAAAACAATATTCTTTTAGTTAAAATTTGAATTTATTGTCATTAGATGATACTTACACAAAACAAATTTTTTTAAAAAACATAATTCTAACATTATTTTATTGTGTTTCTTTCTTGTTTTCACCTATCTTAAATTAGATTATTATGTTTGTTCAACTAATTTGTTCGAAAGTTACATATTTTTATATAGTAAACCTAAATTGTTTGGTAAATGTTCTTGTAAGAGACCGGTTGGCTCCAATATCTAACGTCCCGGGAGGGAGGTCTTATAGGCACTCCGACGCTCAAGTCAATCTAGGGTTAGAGTGTGTAGGGAATATAGGTCAGAATTTGGAAATACCTTATATTGTGGTGATTGAGTTCGTATTTATAGGCGTTGTAGTGGGTCTGAAGAGTTTGGGCCCATTCTATTGTATTTTGTTAATTGTTATGATTATACAACATAATCACTTATGAATCATTCAATTATTATTTATTATACTTACCTCCCACATATCTCGCGAATGGGGTTGTCACGTGCCAAGTGGTTGGTTTGCTCTGTTCGTTCCTGCAAAATAACACAAGTCATGCCATTCCGACTTACCAACTGTTATAGTTATTGACCGGTCCAACTTGATTCATCCCGGTCGGTCGTATATGGATCCTGTAAAGGATATAAATTGTGCAAATATAATTGGTTCACGTGCATGTTCAACCGTATAGTACATTAACATATGACTTCATGATTAAAAAACTTTTTAAAGTTCAGTCATATAATATGGTTGCTTAAATGATTTATAGTGTTTCAACCCTTAACTCTTATTCAAATCTACAGTCAAAATGTTTATTTAATAATATGTTCGAAAAGTTGAATTCTTTTAAATTGTTTGGTAAATATATTATTTGTTTATTTAATGCAATTAATATATTGTTTTTCAAGTTTTAAAATGTATGAAATATTCCTTTTTTTCAACTTTCTTTTAACCGAAAAGTATTCATTATTGTTTTTAAAACTTATTTTTTTTAAATATTGATTTATTATCATAAAATTTAGATATACTTTGAGCATTTTCTTATCATGTGGTGCACATATGTACTTTGCCATTGTAAGATGCACTTTATTATTAAAAACTTTGAAATTGTAGTTTCTTTTTTATTTCATAAAATTATAAATTTCCATAAGTTGTATTATGTCATGCTTTAACTTTTGTATTCTTACGTGAACATATAAATAATTGAATTAGTCTCTTTGTTTGTTATAATAGAAGATAATTTTATTTTTTTATTAAGTAAATTTTAATTTATGAAGTTCACTACATATAATCATGTAAATTTGGAAAAACCTTTTTCACATTCTGGGACCAGCAATTGTAAATCAGTATAGATTATTAAATGTCTTCTTCTTATATACACAAATTTCACGATCTTCCAAGTGTTGCGAATGAAACTCTAAATTCCATATCATCTCCGAACTAGGGTGCAAGAGAAGTTATATCATTTTTTATTTTTTTTTCTGTTAAAAAGACTTTTGAGTTGAATGAAAGTTGATATTGCTTTAGCAAATATCTTATTCTCTCATAAATCACAAGAAGGAAAGTCATTACAACTCAAATGAATCTTCAAAAGGTTAATTATCTACTTTTGAAATTATAAAAATAGTAGTGATAATTCCATTAGCTAAATTTGATTCTTTTATATAGTATTTGTCATTTGTTTTCAATTCATGAATTTTTGTTGCTTGATTATGTATTTCATATGTTTCGGATTAACACATAAAAGTTAGGTAACTTGCAAGTCATAGATTTCAAAGGAAACATACATAATATATGGTGATGGAAAAAGATGAATTGGAATACTCATCATTATGTTTATTTACACTACTAGGTTTTAGGGTGATTGAAAAGATGAATTAGAAAAACTCATCATTATATATATATATATATATATATATATATATATATATATATATATATATATATATATATATATATATATATATCATTTTATGTGACGTCCTGCACCTCCAGACTCTCTCCCTTATGCCTCTCTCTCACTTTCTCAAAAATCTCTCTCCCTTCTCTCTAGTTTTTCTCCATCCATACGTCATCTGTTTTAGAATCTGATCATACCCTACAGTACCTGAGGAGTTAAGGATCATTTCTAACCGATCAGAATTTCAAACAGAGTAAGTTCATATTTGCTCTAAAGATCCCTTAATCTCTTTTCTTAGGTTTTTTGTCATCAATCTTAGTAGAGACAGTTGAGAAAAGTATTTCTCTCAACTTAATTAAGATTATACTAAAATTTGGTTTTGTTTTGATAACTTTTTCTAGATCTCTAGATTTTGAGATTAGTATCTTTATCGGGTGGAGAATTGTTGTAGAGATCTTCATCAGGTAAGGGAAGCTAGTAACTTATTTTAGTTATTTACTTTCAAATAGAACCCTAAAATAAAAGACTCAGATATATGATTATCAGTGCTCAAGTCTTTCTTGCAGGTCTGACTGGTCCTTGAGCACTGATTGAATTTGGTTATTTATTGTGATTTGATATAATTAATTGAACTGTTTTAAGTAATGATGTTAGAAAGAAACATGTGAGAACATTTTGGTTGTTGTTTGTTGGAATTGATGTGTTATGTTGATGACTGATTTATAGACTTGTATGTAATCATTTT
>Ga0209700_101589_pt1 | contig 47308 bp, 23 predicted proteins | sample SiratroredBW_FD_187528 | JGI IMG/M metagenome (GOLD analysis project Ga0209700, IMG submission 187528) | Root nodule microbial communities of legume samples collected from California, USA - Siratro red BW (SPAdes) (version 2) | ecosystem: Host-associated > Plants > Roots > Nodule | place: USA...
AAAAAAAAAAAAAAAATCCATACTTCACATAGTTTGGAAAAAGAACTAGAAAGCTAGAAAAGAAACGCGAATATTGATTCCCTATTTCATAGCTGATATGCTTTATGCTTTTGTTGCTCTCATAAGAAGAAAACCTTCAATTGATTCCTTTAAAGAATCTTCCCATCTCGAAAGAGGGGTTTACAAATTTTTTCAAAGGTTTATAGGTTGGTCTAGGCAAGAAGAGAAATGATTACTTTCATTGGTTCACTACTCAAATATATTTAAGAGATATTTAAAGCTTTGTTAAAAAATTAATTATTTCAATAGAATTTTCAACGGATGCCCATTCTAGCAAATTTTTTTTTAGTAAAAACAATATTTAATGTTACGAAAATATTAAATTCATCATTTTAATGCAAATTTGCAGGTAACTAGTACGGGATAATTATGGACAAACATTAAAGAAATGATTTTTTTTTTTTGACGAAATTGAAAAGTAGTTATCAATTAATTTTTATATTTGAAATATAACAACTACCTTTTTATGTTACCAAATCTTCTATATACTAATAATTTTCCGTTTTTTCCGTTGGTGAAGATGTAATAATTTTCAGTTGCTTTTTGACCAATGTTTGGGGCATAGTTGGTCGGTCAAGTGGCTCAGTAGTAGTAGGGCTACTTTGTCGGCCCTAATGGGCCACAAGTGGGAGAAGATGAAGGTGGAAAATGGGTGGCTAAGAATCTATGAAAGGAACAAACTTAGTACTTCTCCCGTAAATTAACACCACCCAAACCTTGTTTCACTCCTAAAGTGCACAAAGTCACATACAGGTAGCTATAGTTGACTTACAATATTGACCAAAATTTTATGCTTCACATCTTATCTAACTAGAATACTGAAAATTATATTTGTGATTTATGAACACAATGATCACTTTTTAAGACACAAACCGAGATCATTCAAGTCGAGTTACAGTTATAATCGATGTCTGTTACAGAAAATAAAGAGATTTTTTTTTCATGACATAAACCATGTTTTGAACAAAGCTTCATCGGAGACAGCAAAATATCTGAAGTGAAAACCATGATGAGGACCGTTCCAGTTTCCACCCAAATCCAATGATGTAAGACATGATGCTACAGCTGCTACCGAAGTTCAATGTTTCATCTTAGAATAATGTTACATAGAGAACATAAAGTTATTATTTTATTGATTTCATGATCTTTGTCCAATCCAACCCTCAACTTCACAATGATAATAAATATTTAGGTAAGCCAATCAGAACTACACAACAAAACTAACCCTAAGACCGTTTGTTCGTGAATTCATTGCAACTAAATTCTTGTATTTTCTATTTTCAAACATTTCATGCCAAGAGTGACTTACGTAGCATAACCCTTTCTGTATAATGTATCATCCCTATGACCTCACCTTCAATCTGGTTGAGATCCAGAAATTCTAACATTCATTTATGGATAATTCCAAAAAATTTGTTTGAGATGACCCTCCGCAGGCCTTTTAGCCATCACCAAATATTGTGATACATCCACATACGTTGAACTCTCTAAACAATCTCAATCACTTGGTATCAGCATATTCATTAGTACTTTCCCAATGCATTGAACCTATGGTGAATTTGGCCCTTCATCACTCACTACCCAATTGAGTTAATTAACTAACAAGTTAGGTGCATTATGTGTAGCAAGTATAAATAAATGAATGGTAGGGTTAATAATTTTGTGGGGAGGCACAATGGAAGACAACTCCTCTAAGGACAAAAACGTGAACAACACCAAGAAAGAGCCACACTATAGAGGAGTCCGGCACCGGCCCTGGGGGAAGTTCGCCGCCGAAATTCGGGACCCCGCCCGCCACGGTGGCCGAGTGTGGCTGGGGACATTCCTCACGGCGGAGGAGGCTGCCAGAGCTTATGACCGTGCTGCCTTTGAAATGAGAGGTGCTTCAGCCGTTCTCAATTTTCCAAATGAGTATCCTTCATGCTCTTCTATGAGCTCCTCTTCATCACTAACACCTTCTTCTTCTTCTTCTTCTTCTTCAATGCTTAAAAATGATCATAGTAAACAAGTTATTGAGTTTGAGTGCTTGGATGACAAATTGTTAGAGGACCTTCTTGATTTTGATGACTATGCCTACCACAAAGACTTGCCTAAGAAGTGAACATTAATTTCTGTGATCAAATTTCTATGCTATGGATTCATTTCAATGCACCTAAAAAATAAAAAAAATAAAAAAAGCATATACCTACTATAATGTCTTAATCATAAATAGTTTTATTTTAGCCAGTATTTTACTTTAGTGTGTACCCTGTGTAATATATATTTAATCAAGAATGATATGGTTGGACCTTCTAATTAGTTTTATTGATGTCTTCCCTTTACCAGTAAATTTCTATTTTATTATTATTATTATTATAACATACATAATAAACATCTATAATAAAACAAAAACTGCTTCTTCCTATATATAGCAGGTGACATGTATAGTTTAGTTTAATTATTTTAATTAAAAATATGTAAGCACTGTAGTATTAAAATAAGAGAGTCTACGCATAAAGGTATGTGTCAGTTTTCACTTGAGTCAACTGAGCAATCAGCATCACGGAGAATTTAACAAGATTAAGAAATTGTATTAACTTTTCTGGACATGATATCAAATCATTCCGTTATTTCAAGGAAACAGTAAAAGTGCAGGAAAATGCGAAAAATATACCTATATATAGATAAATAAATAAAATTAACTGATTTAGATGAGAATCACTCGTAATGTCAGCTGAAGATGTGAAATTTACTAGTGATATATTCAACATGTAAATTTTTAATTACGACGTCAGTAATATAGTTAATATATAATATATGAAAAAATAGGACATAAGAGAAGTGATTTCCAATTAGATAGATTTTTTTTTCTTTAACAGCGAAGTCCAATTAGATGGATGGATGATAAAATGAAAATTAACTAAAATAGTATTCCTTTCCTCTTATGAGTTTTGTGGTTCAATTTGAGAGAAGAAATAGATTGAGAAAAAATAGGTAAAGAAAAAGATTATATATGCAAGAAATAAAACTTGGTTAGTTTAAAATAAATAAAAGATAAAAAAAAAATAAGATAACAAAAATTTTATTTTGAGCTTTCTTTTTAAAAGTTTACATCTTATATCGATCTTTACTCCGACCGTTGTTTAAAGTGTTGGATGACAAATTAAAAAAACTTTATTGAATTATCCTAAAGTAATTAATAATAGTTGAACCATAAAAAGCAACATTTATTAGTTTTATAAGAAAATGCGATATAAAAATATTTTATATTGATTTTAGATTAATAATTAATAAAAAATTAAACTTAATTAATTTTTAAGTTTCTGGTAAATTTACGTATCTTCAAATGAGTTTCTACTAAAATTTTTATTAATTGAGTACTTCAAATTTTTATATTTTTCAATTGAGTCTTTTCTATTTAATTTGTTTATTTACATCATCTCACTTATTTATTTCTAGATATTAAAAAATGTAATATTTTATGATTAATATAAATAATAAAAAATTAACCAAAATATTATTTTGCATAAACTATAAAAACTTGGCATTTTTTAACATCTAAAAACAAGTAAATAATATGATAAGACAAAATAATAGTTACATTCTTTAATTAACAGAAAAATAAGACATATTTAAAAATAAAAAAAATTAAATACTTAATTGACAAAAAAATTAGTAAGAATTTAATTAAAACTATTCAAATTTATAAATTATTTGAAATTTATTTAAGTCAAACAAATATAATTATGGATACATGTTGTGGACTATCTTACTTTTCAGGAAGTTTGAATAGCAGTAGGAGGGTGTAAATAGTAATACCCATTGGTGTGCACTATTCCTAATCGGGTTATAAGTTCAGGTCTCATAAAACATAGGCTTATTTCTTAAAAGTGGATCAACATTTGTTCATATAATCGAAACATGTCGGGCTTACTGATATAGAGGACGACTCTATTTGTACTTTTTCTGTGTTTGAAAGATATTTTTAATTTACATTTTTTAACGTTGTCCTTATTTAAGCATTTTCCTTATTCATTTAAACTAATTTTTGAAAGCCTAAAAAATGTTGACAATTCCACGATTTAGTTATGTAAGTATTTCAATTTTTTCTTTTTTAGAAATTTATTTATAAAATGTGTTAAATATATATTTTTAAATCGAAACATATACTTATTTCCAAAATATTTTTGAAAACGAGTATTTTTTGGGGAATACACAGAAACCAAAAACAGAGAGAGTGTGAAGAGAAAAACAGGGGTGCAAGTAAAAAACCCTTACCTTAAGTTAGATTAGGAGTTATTCTACATAATAATAAGTCATTACACCATTTGAACATGCATGCATGCACCCCAACTTATGGTGTGTTTAAACAGTTAAGAGTGTATTGAATTATTATTTATTATGCCAACACTTAAGTAAAAGCTATTTTAATAATTAAAGTGAAAATATAATAGACTATTTTATGTAAGTTATAAGCAGTTTTCATAGGATATAATATGCTTATTAAAATAAGCCAGTGTAAGTTGCATACTTCTAAACCAGTACTCCCAAACATTTTCACAATTGTTTATGATATAAAATATAAAATAAATCCAAATAAATTGTAAATTAACTCTTTCAAAGTCACCCTCATACAAAGTTATTATGTAGCATATTTGGATAATGCAAAAAAAAAAAAAAAAAAAAAAAAAAAAAAAAAAAAAAACATTTGAAGATAAAAATATTAAGACTTTTACTAAAGAGTCCTAAATTAACCATACAAATAAATCTCACACCCCAAATTCAATTCAAAATCTTAACACGTTTTAAAGAACATTATCGTAAAAAGCATTACAAACATAGAATTGTTCACCGTATACATAGTACAGGTTGCAGTTTGGATAATTTATACACACCGACAAAAACAGAAGACATTGTATTGTTGATGGTTATACGTGTATAGTACATCTCATACCGTATGGAATTTGTTTCATTTTTTTTAAAATTAAAATAATTTATAGGACATCTCAGAATACACGTAGGTGTGGCCACATGGTACTTTGTTTGGATCTCAAATCTATTCAAAATAAAATAAATTAAGTAAAAAAAAAAACTTTTGTAAAATTGAAGTCATGCATTGTAAAACAGATATTTTAATTAAATAATATTATTTTTAAGTTTAACGTGTCTTTATGTAACATGCTAGTTTGAAGGAGATATTATTAATTTACTATTGACAAAAATAGTAAATAAAAATCTTTCATGCTACGACATGTAAGGTCGCAGAGGTGCATGCACATGGTGCTTTTTTTGGTCTGAATTCTACTTTAGTCAACATTTGTGTAAGATGCAAGCTTCTAGGTTGTGTTATTATTTATTATATTATACATTGCCCCAAAAAATATCTAAAAAACATCAGCGTACGTGAATCATTGATATCTGTTAAGTTTATTCTTGAGTACGATAATACATGACAGATATTTATAAGACGCAGTGTGAATGTCACTAATAATTTTAGGCCAGATAAAATAATATATTTAAATTAAGTATAATTTTAATATTTAATTTTCATACAAAATTATTAGAGTTCTAAGACAGTGTGAGGGAATTTCTCTTCTTTCTACATATTATTTTCACCTTGTACATCTATAAAATATATATAACTGCATCATTCTTAATTACTAATAACAATGACCCTCTACCTCTCTTAAGATCGATCACTGATAGCTATTCTCCTAATTTATGTACAAATGTTATGCATTTTAATAAATAGTTCTGCTTCTCTTTAGGGTATATACTACGTTTTATGAAATAAATTGGTCTATAAACTTTGGCGATTAATTTTTTTGCAAAAGGTATGATTCAGTAAGTGAAGAACATTGTAAAGAAAATTTTATGATGTGTTTTTAAAAAGATAAAATATATTGTTTTATTGTTTCTATCTTATTATATACACGAAATATCTGTTATCATTGCCTATAAATAATCTCTACAAAACAACTTATTAATCAGTTATAGTGAAATTTCTGCTTTTTACCATTTTTTTTTATTTACAAACTTAAATTCAAACTCAATATTGTATATAAACGAACTTAATGGTGTAGATAAATTCATAATTTGTGAACACATTTCCCTCCAAAATTTCTTACAACTATAGTAAATAACAATAAAACAAAAAGGGTCAGTGATTTCATCTATCTAACTTAAATTATTATTTTTAACACAAGAAGTGAATCTTTCATAAAATTTCACACTTATAATAAATTATCATTAAGATGTTTACCTTTAAAAAATCCAAATTAATTAATTCCAGAATGAAGAAAACGACAGAAACCTGTTTCCTATTATGACTACTTTCCCTTTGTTTCAGAACTCAGCACGTTTCACGTGCCTTCAGAAATTTTGTTTGAATCATTCAGTTGAATTTTTTTATTACATGAAACAGTAGCATGATCGAAATGTAATAAGTAAAAATTGACGTTAATTAGTTAATAGTTGGAATGTTATTTAAAATAGATTTTAAAATTATAAATATTGGCAAACTCTAAGTAATATCAATTAATTGTTAATTTTTAAATTAATTTCTAATTAAAGTAATTTACTGTAAGTCAACTTGAAACTAATAAATCTTATTTTAAGATTTATTTAATAGAGATAAAATTTATTTTTGATATTATTAATTTAACTTGTATTGGTTGGTTTGACTGATGATAATGACAATAATTTTAGAAAAAAGTTTCCTATATATTGTTTTCATCTTCAACAAAATAAAGTACAAACAATAAAATAGAAAAAAAATTGTGGTAAATGAACAAAATAAATATGGATGAAAGATATGAATGTGAATAAATGAGATGATCAAATATATGAATGTGAATAAATGAGATGATAGTAAATAAAAGAGACAAAGATGAGATGGATGAACGTGGATAAAGAAAATGAGTATAAAGAAGTGAGAGAATAAAATTGTGAGTAAAGAGATTTGTCATATTTTAATTTAAGTGTTTGAATTAAAAGTAATCAATAATTCTTATTCATAACAAACAAATTAGTGTCAGTTTAACCTATTGTTAATTTAATAAATATTAAAGATATATTATATGATCATCAATTTAATAGATACCACTAACTTAACTAAATAATAAAATAAATAAAATTAGTGTTGGCTTAAGGGATATTAACTTAAATATAAATACTAAAAATAAATAAAATTATACTTATAATTAAAAATAGTTTACATTGGTTTAAAGTTGGTTAAGTCGATTTGTATCTAACTTTAATACATTGTAATTTGGTCAAAATTAATATTTAAAAGTTAATTTGATATTTTTTTTATAGTGCTTCGACATGGCTGAGGAATACACAACTAAAGGAAACTACAAGAAGACAGAAACAATTGGTGGTGAAGTTTGAAGTAGAGAAAAAGGAAAGCTCATACATAGGTGTGGGAGACTAAATGAATTTAGCTTCATTAAATTATAATACATAAGAGATCATTTCATGTTTGTTATTGGAGATGAGGGGGAAGATATTAGTAAAGTAATATCAAAAGAAAAAGTAAAATGATTCACATTAACATTTTAAAGTATTATTAAGTGTATATGAGTAACATGAGTGGTATTAAACATGAATTATTTGTAGAGATCTATATGAAAGTTTGATATATTTGTACTTGTTTGAATTAAAATTTAAGTTTATATTGTATTTTTTAAAATTTTTTAGCTTACTCTGTTTTTTTTTATTGTGTTTTGTTTAAAATCCATAATTATCGTGTGGAAACCGATGATATTGATAAAAACTCCTCAATAAGTAATTTGGAGTTAGTTTTCTTTTGTTTGTCTCGTGTTTTGGATATGTACATACTTAAACATTCCTATAAAGAGAAATATTTATTTTGTATTACTATTTAAGATGTAGATTATATATATATAATTTAATTTTTTTTGCATCAATTATTTTTAATTAAATATCTTTAATCTTGATTATACCAGTGATAATTTGAATATAGCAGTACCCATTAATATTTTAAGTATTTCACTGCGAGGAATACATTAAAAAAATATGAATTTAAATAAATTTAATGTTAATAATTAAATTATATTATAATAACATTTTGGACTGTTATTACTATAAAATTAATTTTAACAATTATCAAGTAAAACTATTTTTGATTAAAAAGGTATGACAACAGTTGCAGATATTTTTTTCCACAAAAATAGTGTTATTTCTGTGAGACAATTTTTAAATGAATACGAACAATTATTAAAGGTAAAAGGATAATAAATAAAAATTAATTTTATTACTTTTCCTTTCTATATTTATAGTATGACAATGAGAAAAATCATACAATAACATTTTTAAAACAGGCAAAAGTAAAGAAAATAGTTTTAATTTGTAAAATCATATTTAATTAGATTTCTTTCCATAATATTATGTATTGTGTAAAAAAATTCTTTGTCCCCACTAAAACATATCTTAGATTCATCACTGGTTAATAATAATAGTACGTTAACAGCTTTAAATACAAATAAATTTAAAATTGATGACAGTAAAGACAATCTTCACACTATAATCACATCAGCATAAACTATTTTCTACAATTTTAATAGAATTTCTACTATGTTTGAAAATTTTTAATCGTCACCTTAATGGTTTACGAATTGAAACCGTTTTCGTACTCATTACTCCATTAAACAGTATATACTATAGTATAATGAAGATTCAAAGGGTAAAAATTTATTTGTCTAAAATAGTGTGAATGCTCACGTGTGCATTATTCCTTGCATAATTTTGTAAAAGAAATGCATATGGTTGCCACAAGCAAGATATTATTATATAGAACAAAAATAATTTTGTTTAACCAATATTTAATGTATATGACGGCATCGATAATAATGTGGAGAAGCAAGAAAGAATGAAGACAAAAAGACAAGAAAAGAAAAGACATGACCAAGTTGCCTAGATCCTCATCCTGCTGCGCTGGGAATGCTAAAAAACAAAACAATTATGCAAATCAAAAAGGTCATCACACTGACACACTTATTTTATTTCAAACTGTTATTGATTTTTTTGTTTTTGTTTTAGTTAACGTATTTTTATTTTCAGTAATTGAAGATATATTTTTTGTTATTTTATGATTGGAATAGTAAGAACATATTTTCTTGTTAATATTGCATTCTTAATGAAAAATACATTTATCCTATTATTCCTAAAAACCTTGAATTGATAATCATAAAAAAATTGCCAGCACCCATTTAATCTTTGATTTATTTGATTCATGAGTCTGATTTTTCACCTTGAAAACATGACGAGGCTAAGACAACAAGATACCAATATTATGGATTGCATAAGCTTTTTATCTTTTATTTATAAAAGTTAATACAAAAAATAAGAATCAATTAGCTGTCAAAATACGTGTGATAGGATTTTAAATTAAGGATACTATTTCACTAAATATATTACAAAAGCATCACAAATATATTTAGACAAAAAATCAACTTGAAGAATTCTAGAAGATCCAAACATTAAGTTCATCTGAAACTAATACCTAAATCATATCAAATTCTACTAAATATCAGTGGTAACTCGTGCAAGGCAACTCTTTGCACACATTCTACAAAGCGTAATAAAAGATTCTTTAGCTTATCATTCTATAATGCTTTTTGTCATCTATAATATTTCATATTTGTAATGATTATATAACTTAATTCTTAGATTATAATATCAAGTAACTTTTTTCATACAACCATTTCGTATAAAAGTTTAAACATTTTTCATATACATTAAACTAACCAATTATTTATTATTATACAATTATATAACAATCACCATATTATATATAGAATTATATATAAGCATAACAATTTAAGAATGCCTTAACTAAGTTAAAACAAATTTAAAATACAAGTAAATATCGTTTGAATAGAATATTCTTGATCAAGTGATATTCTTTAGTAAAACAAAAATTGCATTTGGTTTTTTCCTAATGAATGAGATAGCTTTAATAATGAAACTCATTACGTGATATTCTGTTGCCTAAGCTAGAAGTTCTAGAGTTATAAACCTACATTGAGTTTCTATCTCTCTTGAACAAGATATGAAGATGAATATAACTCTCAAAAGTGTTTCTTATTAATTTATTATTTTTACTGATAAAAAAAAACACCAAAACAAATATCTAAAATGTTCTATACTCTCTAAATCAATTTCAAGAAAATGTGACAAGTTTAGAACTAGAAAAAGAACCATAAACATCTTTCTAAATCAAGTTTCTTATATAATGTGTTTTAAGTGACTAAAACAATCAAACTTAATAATCTAATTCAATTCCATCATTAAGTTAAATTTTATACGGATCTATTTTGATTTACATAATTTAAGCTAACTAAAGTGTATCTTATGATATAATAGTTTTTATACTCATCACAGGCTATAACTAAATTTTCTCATTCTGCAAATGAGACTGTGATCCCATAATTTTACAATTAATCTTAGAAAATTTTCTAAAGTATACGCATCCTTAACTCATTACATTCTCTTGTTATAATTCAAAACAACAAACCATATCAAATTCACACAAATATCCAAAGGCATGAAATTAACAATGCATTTCTAAGTGAGTAAATTATTCAATAAACAATATGTGTGAATCAAGATATACAATATGTGTGAATCAAGATATGTGTGAAACAAGATATACAATTAACAATAGGTAATACATTTCCTTATCTTGATTTTCTTGCACTCTAAGGTATCTAGGTTTTTGAAGGAAAGAATGAAGCAATAGTGCCTAAGGAACTTCTTTGTCACTTAAAAAAATAAATCCTAACCTTGAACACCTCAATCAAGCTTTAATTCTAACCAATTGTGAGTCATGCATGTAGTCCTTGGAGGAAATGGAGAAACAAACTTACTCCACAAAAGGCTTCAAGATGGAATGCTTTGACTATATTTACGGAAGGAATTCTTAATTGGAAAATGAAGGAGAACTTGGCACATGAACTAGAGAGAAGAATGAGACATGGTAAAAAAAAATGAACGAGGAAAGGAGGTTATGTAATGAAGTTAAGAAACAAAAATTGAAACTTCTATTGACACCACTTACTCATTTTCTCACCCTCCCCTTGTGTGTCTTTTTCTCTTAATTTCTGTTTAGGTTTTGATTCATAAGAAATACCCAACAATCAAGGTCTACACTACCTATTTACACACACTAGATCAATAAACATATCCTAGAAGGCAATTAAAGTTTTGAGTATAAATTAAATTTAGTTACAAATTATATATTTATTCACATCCTTATATATCACATAAAACAATACACCTTATATTATAGTCTATAAAAAGAAGTTTTCGTTTTCCAAAACTCATTTACAAGGATAAATATAACTTTTTCACAATTTTTTCTCTAGTTCATAAGTAGCATCATCAAACCTAGCATATGATATCACCTTCACTAGACTAATGTCTTTATTTCTTGACTTTCAATTTTTTGTCATCAATCCAAACCAATCTAACTCCAGAAAACAAGTCATCTATAACTTGAATTACATCAGATTTCATGATATGATTATTATCAAGTACATACTTAATCGAGACATACATAATACACTATATATGTAGGCTAGTTAAAGATGATAGTAAAATATCAATCTCATAACTATTGAACCAATACATTTAAAAATTTGATATATTAAATAAACTTATGAGTTACTTATTTTTTTCCAAATGGCTCTCCCTACATCTATGATTGGTGTAGCTTTCAAGAACTCAATAAACATAACTTTGGTTTGACCGACTAAAAGTTATAAACTTTAATTATTCATTAATAGATTAATAGATGTTGACTGTGTTGATACTAAACAATATACTAATTTAATTATCAAATGATAGAAATTAAAAAAACGTTTCTCATGCTTTTTTCTTCAATAAAAAAATAGTAAAAATAGTAGTGAACGAAGGATACGAATATAAATGGAGGAAATTAATATGAATGAAGGAGATGAGTAAAACACTATGGAAGGAGATGTGTGTGTACGAATGATAAGATTGTGGGTGAATGAGAGGTGCATTTGAATGAATGTGGATGAAGTATGATGGAAAGATAATGTTTGTTTAAATGACACTAATTACAAAAATTAAAAATTAAAACATGTTTAATATTTGAGTCTTTTAAAATGATTCTAATATTTTTTTAAAATATTTTTATCATTAAAACATATTTAATATTATTAGAGTTGATTTTTTAAAATATATTAAATATTATTAGAATAAACTAAACTGACTTTAATATATTTTTAACATATTTATAATTATTAAAATATATTTAATATTATTAACATCGGTTAACCTAAGTCTAATATATTTTTGAACATAATTATAATTATTAAAGCATATTTAATATTTTTTAATATTAAAACGTATTTAATATTATTAGGGTTAATTTAGTCCATTACAAAACATTTTTCTAAATATTTTTATGTATAAAGTAAAAAAGTATATGAAATGAGAATATTTAAGTTACTCTAACTCATTTACATCCGAATATTATATAAAGAAAATTTAGATTAGATAAATATAAATCCTGGATCAGTCTGTCTAAGTTAATCCTCTACCCATTAGATTGATTAGTCACCTCTATCTAGACCTACAAAATCTTAAGTAAATTTTGAATACATACCTATTCTATATAGGACATATTTCTATACTAGTATTACTACCAGTCTTATGTGTTTACAGCATTAAAATCAGTTCTCCCATGCATTCCAAAATAGGCAAATTAGTTGACTATAGTGTGGCACTTATCCACCTGCTATTCAAATTCTGTATTCGAAATACTCTTCAAATTATGTATTATACAGTTGCTGTATTTCCAAAATAGGCAATGAGTGAGTTTGCTTGCACTGTAATATTTTAACACTAATCTCTTATGGGGTTTGCAGCCAAATAAATTAAGAGTGGTGATATTTTTACACCATTATTCATCTTTAATCCCATTTAACACTAATATATATTATTATTTTATTTATATATTATCAAATTTTTCATAAATTAAAGACAAATGGGGAGGTGACCAAGCGACAGAAAACAGTTGCCTAATACGACTTTTCCTATTTTTTTGAGAACCCAGATTGGAACATGTAGGAGGAATCAATTAAACGATAAACAAAACAAGATGGGTATATTAAATTAAATATTTGAATGATATATTTAATATTTTTACATCGCGTCACGTAGCTGTGGATAAATAATATAAACCCTGAATTAAACAAATCAAATTAATATCGGAGCAAGAATCCGTACTTTGGTCTGAGGCACATAAATTGCAGTCAAGAGGAGAAAGAAAACGAAGAAACAGACAAGAGTTGGTTATTGCATACAAGCCTAATAACGTGACTTCCCCTTTCTTTCAGAGTTCATATTGAGACATGATCATGGAGATGCAAGAGCCTTCAGAAATTTTGTTCCAATCATTGTCAACCAATGATGTTCTTGACCCTCTACACGATTATCTTTCCTTCGACATGGTTGACTTCTCCACGGCACCAGCAGAAGGAAACCACAACGAGGCAAAGCAATTGGTGGTGGAGTCTGAAGAGCAGAATAGGGAAAGGTCATACATAGGTGTGAGGAAAAGGCCTTGGGGAAAATTTGCTGCAGAAATCAGAGACACAACCAGGAGGGGCACAAGGGTTTGGCTTGGAACCTTTGACACTGCAGAAGCTGCTGCTTTAGCTTATGACCAAGCTGCATTTTCCATGAGAGGCCATAATGCAGTGCTCAATTTTCCGGTCAAAAGGGTTAAAGAGTCTTTGCAAGAGATCCCATATATCTGCTTCAATGGCTCTTCTCCTGCACTTGCACTCAAGGAGAGGCACTGCAAGCAAAAACACTTGTCAAAAGGTAAAAAGTGTAAAGGGAAAGAGAAATCACAGGCAAGTGTGGTGGTGTTAGAGGATTTGGGAGTTGACTACCTAGAGCAACTTCTAACCATATCCGATCAAAGTGCAAGCCCTAGCCACTTCAACTAAATCTTGTTCACTATTCTTTTGTTTCTTTTTTCCTTATTGTTTTAGCTTTTTTACATAATCAACAATTTCCAGCTAGAGCGTTTGTATGTAGTATGATCTCTCTCAAGTCCAGTGCCAATTCTTCTGTGATGGTTTCAACTTAGAAAATATCTAAAAGTATTATTTGATCTATCAACAAAATGTTATCATAGTCAGTGATTGATCAATTGCGTCTTTTCTGCAGCAATTAGATGCATGAACTTGCTGCCTCTAGAAGTGAATTAAATTTTTCGACTCTCCTATTTGGTTGAACCTGAATTCATTCTGCCAGCAGATTTATGCTGGCACATACATTATACAAACTCATGACTCATATTTCAACATCCATTTCAAGAATTCTAATAAAGTCACTATCCACTCATGCAGAAAAAACCTTTCATCCTATTGCACCACTACACCTAAGACTTATATTATCAATTCTAGAACATATTCGTAGTCAGAAGCCTTATTGTCGAAAATAGTGCTATTCCTATGTAACTAGACTTCAGTCCAAATCACAACAAACCAAATCACATGCCATGTTTTCTCAACTTCCTTCCCGTACAACCCACAGATTGTCCTTCTTCTGCATAAGTTCATTTTGGCATATTCATATGGCACTTTTTAGATAGTAATTGGGAAAGAAAGACTTGACTGAAACATATTGAAACTGTTTTTACCACTGACCGGATTATCCATACGTCAGACCAGTGATTTCGGTGTCAAGTTTGCATTTTCATCAATTTTTAGAAAATATTGGACAAGAACACGTATGTGACGCCCAACTTATTGGTTGGACTGACAAATTAATCCGATCAACGGTCCAAACAGTCCCACTTTAACAATATGTTTCAGAACAGTCTCTTTCGAAAATGAGTTTGTAAAAGTGCTCTATTTTGATCAATAAGTCAGTTTATTTTCTTACGATTTCAAATTTACAGTACTTGGTGAAGACATGCTAAAATGGGTAAGTTTATTACTCGCTACCTGTATTATAGCAACAGTTCAGACATACCGTGTTTGATATGAAAATATTTTTCAAGCCTTTCTAAAAGCAAAACAAAAGGTTAAAAATAATTTGTTTATCTAACATATGTGATATAATCATAACACATCACAGATACGATTAAGATTTATATCCAGAGAATAGAGTAATTTACTAATGATTTTTTTAGGGACTTTTGTGTTATATCTAATATCTGGCTTGTCCCTTAAATTTCTTTATATCCACACTTTGTAAATTGTGATCAATCAATTCAATGAGAATTTTGCAATCACTGCAACCAGAAGGATGATTCGAAGTATAATACTACAAACAAATGTTGTTAAACTCATTGAATACTTCAAGTGTAACACAGGAAACCTAAAAATCTATCGAATTAAGAAACTAAAAATCTTGTCTCTGAAAATGAACACAGTGATTGATCACTTCAACTAACACATATGACCCCCCAACAATATATTCCGTTCATTACACTACAAAAGACATAAAATGACAAAAATCGAAACTTCATTATTTTCCAGCTGAAGTATACATAATGGACAAAATCTTATTTTCATAAATTTTTAATCAATCTTTAAATAGAAAATAAAGAAAAATAAAAATATTTCTATAATAGGCCATCACTGCAATAGGAAGCAATTAAGAAGAGTCATTCTGTATAAATTTACCCTTTGTAATTCAATACTTTTATCCAGAAAGACAAATAGATCTCAAGCTTCATTTATGCATTGTACTTGTCAACAGACTTGCGCGTACAACTTGTTACCTGATATGGAAGATGTTCAACTTAAATTATCTCTTGCTTTGGCTTTCAGAAGAGAAAAAAAGTGAAAATTCAAAGGGAAAACTATAGATTGATGTTAGCACTCAACCATTACACAGTTATAGTCCTTGCTAGATAATTCAATATATCCTGCACTTATCCTATTCTCACAGTCTAGGTAAAGTAAAAGGAGGTGATGTTGAGCACTCACATATAAGATTAAGATATCTATCATTATTTGCTCTCTAATGATATAGATCTCAAGAGGTAATAACACCATAGCTTCATGAATTAAACAAGGGCATATTAACATTTTACTCAGAAATCAAAATATTAGAGATTTAAAGGCATTTATAAAAAAATACTAGACCACAGAATACTGACGTTTATAACGTCATAAGCACCAAACGTTCGTGTAATATTGGAGGAAAATTTTAAGGCAAATCTTAGGCATATTTATTGATTAAGAAGTTGCTATTTGATTGCTAAGTACATAGCATTATATGCCTGTAAGAAAAGAAACTATACATTGAAAATAACGCAAAGAATAATCAGTGAAACCCCAATATTATAGATTCTCAAAATTTGAATTAGTAGGTCATTCCAATTCCTCCAGATGTGCAACAAAAACTAACGGCATGTGCTCTTTACGATGATGAAATCCATTTCTAGAAATGCTTACCAGAATCAACAACAAAAGAAAAAAAAAATTAACGAACAAAAACAAACATACCTCAGGCCAACACTCTTTCCGTTGTTCCCGAAACATTTTCCTGAAAACGTTGTAAACGAAATAAATTCGCATCATTAATTTGACTTAGTTTTGAGGGAAAAGTATTAAGGGTGTCCTGGTTTGTGTTGAGGGATAGGGTTTAATGGAGGCGGAAGAAGAAAAAAGAGTAAGTTTCCATTCCAAATCCCACTGTCAAGAAAAACGGTAACAATTATTATTGTTTCCGTCTCAGAAAACGAAATTATTTAAAAGACAGTTTAATATTTATTATATGTTATCATATTTATAATTATTTTTTGGGTACATACATGTATAATTAGTTCCCGAAACAATACATTTTCCTCGACTTAAATGCTAATATTTTTATTACTATTTTCTTTTTATTGAGTAATGATTGAGGTACATCTTATTTCTGGGAACGTAAACAGAGAAATATGATGAAAAAGAAAAAAATAACAAATATAACAAAGAAGGAAAACATGACTAAAAACAGGGATAAGGAAAAAAATGAGTGTATTAATTCTTGTTTATTATTTTATCCACTGTCTCTTCTACACACTTATGTGGAAAGAGGTGGAATTCCACTAAGAAATTAATAAGGAACAGCGAAAGGAAATAAAACAATTTAAGAAGAAACGTTGATAGTTCCACTTAGTGTTGTTTGGACTTTTGCTACATAAAAATATTATTCTTACTTTTTTTTTTATTCCTTCTTACGTTCAAAGAATATTTTTTTTTTCAAAAACTCATATTTTGTAATGGATGTATAGACTTAAAACATAATAAATTTTTATAAGAAGTAAAACTAACCTTTCAAAATATTTTAAAAACATATTTTGCTCTTTTCTATCGGAAAATGTAATTTCATATAATAAAAAAAATTAAAAGATGAGCCATAACATAAAGAATGCCATAACCCATCAGCATAGGTCTTTTACAGAACTTGGTCACTACCTAATGCCCAAAAACCTCATCCTACACAACCAACATGACCAAAGAGGAAATTTGATTATGGTGATAAGAAAAAGAGGAAATTTGATTATAAGAACAATATTTTGTCTTTAAATTTGGTCAACACCATTCTTTTTAGTAGGTTATTCTTTTCCACGAGCACCTTGAAAAATAAAAAGACATCTACAAATATCTAACGAATATAAAATCTTTACACCACCAAACTAGCAACCAGCACATATAACACCTAATTTTCGAAAGAAGAATTTCACATAAGACATTTTATTACTCGTTATAAAAATATATATTAAAATAAAAGCATAAAAAAGATGTTTCAGTCTTTATATAAAAAATTTAAAAATCTCAAGATTTTTCTCACAGGTTTCATTAATGCAGTTCAAACTCAATCCTAAAATACTCCTGCCCCTATATACTATTTGTATTAGAGTCTTAAATTCAGAAACCACCTAAGCATATTGTATAGAGAAATTGTGCCTTCAATAAACTATCTTCATAACTCAATTCCTTACAACTAGTCATCTTCTTCCAAAGACAATTAGTCATACATACTTTATGTAATTCCAAATCCTAAATCTTAAAACATAAACATAGAGGTTGTTAAGATATGAGAATTGGGTAAGGAATAGGAATAACTTGTTTTGGGGAGGAGGAGAGGGTCTTGAAGAAGATAGAGGAGCTAGAAGCATAAGATAGTGATTTCAAAAATAGAGAGGAAAGGGAGAGGGAAAAAATAGTGATAAATGGAGATCCTAACTCTAAATATAATGGGAGAGAATATATAATAGGAAGGAAGGGAGACGGGGGACTGGAGGCATTTCAAAGAATTAATAGATAAAGAAGGGGTGTTATCGATATGTCCACAAGAAACAAAATTGATTACACTATAAAAAAAATAAATTATTTAGAGACTAATTTTTAGTTATCAAATAAAATAATTGCTAATTGTGACGAAAATAATAACTAAATTAAATTTTAGTTATTAAATAATTATAAAATAAAAGTAATGATTGAATTTAGTAACCAATTAACTTAAGATAATTAGTATCTAATATTAGCTACCAAAGTTTTAACCACTTATACCATTAGATTATAAATTAGTCTCTAACTTAATTAGATACCAATTTAGAATCTAATAGTATAAGTGATTAAAACCTTGGTAGCTAATGTTAGATACCAATTATCTTAACAAATTGGTCATTAAATTCAATCATTACTTTTATTTTGTAGTTATTTAGCAACCAAAACCTAGTTTAGTAGTTATTTGATCACAATTAACAACTATTATATTTGGTAGCTAAAAATTGATAGCTAAAAATTAGTCTCGAAATAGTTTTTTTCTTGTAGTGTAATGGTACATAAAGAAAAAAGTTATGAAGAAAAAGGTTATACTATATGAAGATAATGACTAGAGGAAATTGCTGCGGAAGGAAAAATTATGACACCCCTACAGATCGTGGTTCCAGTAAGGAATGGATAATATGTGTTTGACCATATACAATAGTGAATAACCGTCAGAGAACATATTTTAGTACATTCAATGCTTGAGATGATGATTAAACAATCAGACCATGGGATGCAAGTTCAAACTGATCACTCTGGCTGATGAGGATTTATGTGTATATGAAGAGGAAATCTCTTCTATTTATTTACCCATATTTTGTCAAGGGATGCCATGTGAAAGTCAAATTCTTTGGGGATATGCAACTGCAGATTTTTGGAGATAGAAGGTAGGGCATGGATAGGATAAATCAAGACAAATCTATGTATTGGAAATACAACAAAACTCTACCCTGTGACTACAAAGCATGGTTTGCATGATTTAGGAGGGTACACAACTCATAGAAACAGACATACATGTGTTAAGTCAGTTGTATGAAAGTAAATATCCTAAACATTTCTGATGTATATATCATGTAAAATGGTTGAATCATTCCAAATATTTTAATTTAGATTTATAATTTTTTTCTGATAAAATAAAGATTCAGAGTTCTATAAATCATACACAAGCTATTGTTTAGGCCATCAAACATACTTTTTTTTTTTTCAATTTTGAAATATTAGTAAAAAGGTTTACAGTCACAAACTTCATAACAAAGTAACTTAAATTATGTTTGTTACAAATGGTATATGAGTCTGTTAAAAAGATCACAAATTACAAGGATTGTTTTTTCCACAAAACTTCGTCATCCAATTTAATCTTTCTAGCAGTGACTCTCTCGTAATTTGTCGACATACTTGATCTAAATTAATTATAAAATGATTAATAAATAATTTACTTATAATATAATGACTCAAAAAATAATTGTTACAGGAAAGAAAAAGAATCAATTAAAGCCAAAATTCATCCTTATCATAATATACTTCGTCCTTTTTATTTTATTATATACTTATCTCTCATGAATTACCAGTAAATAGTAAAGGGTTAAATAACCAATATCCTTTTAGAATTATAAGGCATAAATTATTCAATAAATATGTCATGTAGTTTTGGGCATAATTTGGTAGGGATCTTTTTCAAAATAAAAGAATTATCAAGTACTTCCAATATAAATTGGAAAACTAAACCTATAAAGACACACTTCTTTCTCATAAAGAATAAGGTTAGCAAAATGAGATAAAACGAACCTAATTAAAGTCAACCTAAACAAAGTAAAAGTGTCATTTAAATTATATTAATTTATGATTTTCAGCTAATTATTTGCAATGATTGGAATTACTTTTAATTACAGTTCTTTCATTTCCCAGCATTTAATATATCTATTGATATACTATTTATGAAATTGCATAATGATTGTGTCTATAACATTGTTATGCTAGGTTCTATACAGAAATAAAACCAAAAAAAAGTAAATATCAGATATTCAACTAATATAAATCTGATACAAATTTCATTTGGGATCTCAACAGTAACAAACAAGTAGTTTTTACTCCATAATGCCTGGAATCAGTTAAATGAAAATTTCATTGAAAACTTAGTTTAAATGAAATGACATAAATACCTTTTTTCACCCAAAGAATCCATAATCATCCGATGAAGTGATGTTCCCCTAAACAAACACAGGCACGAGAGAGATTCAGTAACTTAGAAACAATGTAAAATTCTTGTATTTGATCAAAATATATAAGAAAGACAGCAAAAAGGGCTTTGTGTGTGAGAAACTGAAAGATAGGGTAACAGTGGAGAGGGGACGGCTTGCACTGGAAGTTGGGAAATATAAACCTATGTTTCAGAATGACTAAAATGCCCATAAAATGTGGAAATCTGCTTAAGCACAAAAAGGGAAATGAAGGCTTAAAAAGGGAGGGAAAAAAGCCCAGAGAAAATAAGAACTGAAATGAAAATTTATCCAGAAAAAGGTTTATCTTTTTAAAATCTAACTAGTTATCTGCAACAGAAAATTAGAAACTCAAAAAGTTAATAAACGCTTTTTCCGATTTTAAACTTGTAAGTAATTTCCTGAATAATTTTTTAGTGTTTGTGACTTGTACCGTTTTGCAAAGATTTTTACAATTATTTATTCCCTTTCTCAAGTGTAAGAGGGAAAGAAAAAAAAACCATTAAAATTTAAGAAATTTGTGATCTAAATATTTATAAGAGAGAAAACGGATTATTGCCTCCAAAATTGTATACGTATAAAATTATTGAAAAATGTTTTATGAGAATACTAAATTCTTTATTCTAAAAGGAAAGAATTCGACGAAAATTTTAACCAGTATGTATCACTAAGATTAGATTAATGATAAAAAAAATTGATCATACATATACCAAATAATAACAAAATAAATTGCTTTTTTGACAGTGTATTTTTAAATAATTATCATATATACTTATCCACTTTTTAATTTACAAATTAAGAAAAAACTAGCCTTGATTTCAAAATATAACAGAGGACATTAAAAATTCAATAATCTCACAAATGTTTATTGTAAAGACTAAACGATATACGGTGAAAAAAGCTGCATAATAATTAGAAAAATAACAAATATCCATTAAACTCAATTGCCATGCATATTCAGACTAGACAAGTATATAATTGCAACCCATGTGTATTTATTAAGGTAAGAAATGTAGAGAAAATGAATGATTGCAGGAAAAAGGTACCCGTAGCTCTTATAAATATGCTAATTAGGGATATTTCTTCCAATTGTAGTTATGCTCTAAAACTCATTAAACAGCATGGCATTGTAACTAACTACATATGCATATATGCAGGAAATTTTCAATAAAGGAATCAATATAGGAGTCACGACATATATATATATATATATATATATATATATAGTGGGTGCAGTGCAGCATCACAACAACAACAATAAGTTAACAATACAATCAAAATGCAAACATAAATCAACTTCTTAACCCTCTTAGTCATGTCTTTATTCATTGAAATATCATGGAAACATTCTCGAAGAAACTGAACAAAGAAAATTAGAATAACTCAAGTTTGTTGATTATACTTACAAGTAAGTATATGGATATGCTTGTGTGCCTGGTTGCTGCAAGCCTCGTCTTCATATCCAGTGCTAGAAGCGTTGGTTTTCTTCATGCCACAACCCCTCTGCCATAATTGAAAAGTTAACTATGACAAACATAAAGATGATAAGACTAGAGCGAGCCTTCAATATAGAATAGTGCTTATTACCTTTTTGACTCAGTCTTATAGCAGCCAAGTTCAGACAAATTAATTGTGATTGCGAACCAACCAAATTTTGAACGGGTGGTGTTACATATATACTCTAACTGTACGAATTTGAAAATCAAAAAGTGGCAATTACACAGGTGCATGCATTATGCATATAAACATACATTATTCTCGAACTCTGAAAAGGATTCAATGACGAGAGGCTGCGCGTTTGTGTAGAGCGTCCACATACAGATTCATTCATTTGGGTGGTGCATTGCATGGTTCATAATTCGGTGAAATCTGGCGAAGTGCGCAATTTGCATTTCTAATTTCATTTCAAAAAGACAAAAGAAAGAAGGAACAATACCTAGCCCCTTCTGACACTAGTGCACAGGTGCAACAACTAGGTATATGTATACGATGAAACAACCTGGGCATTTTCTCAATACCTTGCATGTATCCACAATCTTGCACCCAACTCCCATTCTGACACTCCTATGTATTGAAGCATGTGCTACAATACTAACTTATCATCGTGTACAATACTAATTCTTCAGTTATTATCTTTAAATTAAAAAAATTACAAGTTGGAGCGTATGTGCAGTACCATATTTGTTACGCTATTACTTTTGATTAATATAACACAAAACGAAAAACGATGTATGCATCGGGAAATTTAATACCATATAAAATCTTTGGGACGTACTATGCAGAACTTTTTTTTTTCCTACTAACTCTCTTTCACTTAGTTTGATTCATCTAAAATATAATTCAAAGATAAAAATATTATTCACTGTAGTTTTATTATTTAAAAAAAAAATTGTACAGGTTAAAACTATATTTGTAAAATTATTTAAATGAAAATCTCTTATATAACATACAAGAGACATGTGCTAATGATATAAAAACGGTGTGATAAATAAATTAAATATGTTGAATCCTGATCAGCTTAAGAAAAGTCAAAGAGGAATGGGAAAGTTTAATTAATTATGTGATTCAGATTGGGAAAGTTGCAGCCAATAACACGGGTTTGCTAACTAATCAATCCATCGTACCTTTCTGTTTTAGGTAGCATTATTTTAACACTTGACAGAGTCACCAAAAAAAAAAAAAATCCTGCTTCGGTTTATCCTAGATTTACTTCAATAATATATTTCTTTGCGGAGCAGAAGAAAATTCCTAGATTTACTTATATTAATCTTTTCCAAAGCGCATCTTGGATATTGTCCCAGGTTTCTTTGTAAATTTCATAGAGAAGATGTTCCTAACATAATAGAGATTTCTTTTTTATTCGTAGCAGATGATTGAATTAAATGCAGATTATTTCAAACAGTAATATTTGTTTAGGGTTTAAAAATTTATGAATTCAGATGCTTTTAACCAATGCTACTTGGTCTCCGACTTGTGATTGTTAATTTATGAATTAAATGCAATGGGCTTGTTAATGTTATATGAAGTTCGCCTTCTAATGATTTGCCCGACACATATGAGATAGTGTTGCATAATAATTTTAAGAAAAATAAATATAATAATTTTATAACTTGTATAAGTTTTTATTATGATTATCAAAATAAAAAAACAAATTTATATATAATTAAAAATATTTAAATGTTATATATATATTATTGGGATTGTTTTTATTTAATCTCCTATCATATTCTTATATAATATGAAATTATTTATTGTTAATTTGTCTTTAAATGAATTTCAATTAAAATGTCTTTTATAAAGATCATGAAGAAAATGAAATATTTTAAACTAATTGTATTCTTTCTTATTGGTGAAATTTAAGATAAACGAATTAGATTTATTTTTATTATATTTGACTAAGTTTATTTATAGATAATTTTAAATATATAAATTTTGATCATCAATTTATATAATTCATAATGATATTATATATAAATTTATCTTTTCATGTCATATATTTTAGACATTATAATTTGTGTCTATATTGTGTGCGGTACAACTGTGAGTATCTCTATTTATAAAATCATTACTAAAGAAATATAAGGATGAAATATAAACAAATATTATAGATATAACCATAAAACTCTAATAGAGTAATCCAAAATATAATCCCTCTTACTTTAATACTTTGTACATTCTCGAAAAAAAAAATCATAACTAAATAAAATCAAATAATTATTCAAATGTAGCTTCATCAACAACTACATCCTATCTTATAACAATATCTTTTGCTTTCGTGTAATCCACGATCATAAAAAAAAATAAAAATACACAAGCAAACAAACACACAAGAAGGATAAGCTAACTATTTAAGACGTACTAAATTAAACATTTCATCAATAATAATTGAAATCAAAGTCACGTTTTAGCACCTATCAAATGACACCTTCTAACTGTGAATCAACACAGTTTTGAACCAATCATAACATCATCTGACAGGATAAATCCATATATATGTCTTGACTAACTCTTTCAAACTGTAGTTTTAGTTAAATAAACCTTTTTAACTCTCACCACATGGTACCCATCATCTATATGATTTTGAGATACTAGTAGAGTCAGGATACTCACTTCTCAACAAATCCTCAAACAATGCATATCATATATAATGTTATTTAACAACATTTATCAACACATCAAAATCATGTGCTAACATGCATACATGTTTCAATAAATTAAAAAAATTATCAAAATCAAGAAAAGAAATACATTACAAATTCATAGTAGTACACTACTTCGCATCTCACCCGGGAAGTGGTGATCTGTGCTCTTGTATAAAAATTCAGATTTTCAAATTTTCCACTTGAATCTCACAATGCATAACCTTTAAATTGGTCATATACCATCTTACAACTTACTTATCAAACTTAAAGATTCTTATCTATCAAAATATCAATTACAACTAGTATGAGTACTTTAATTTGTCTTTCTATTTTCAATCTTTTCTCGTTTCAAAATAGTTCTATCCACTTTCTTAGGCCTTACCATTAGAATTAAAATCTTTCAAATTTTCAAAATCAAGCTACCTAGAATAAAAATATCAGGGAATCTCCCTATCACCAAAATAAAGCTAAATTAAAATAAAATATCAAATTAATTCAACTCATTCCATGTTCAAAATCAATCTAGACCTATCAATTGAAATAACACACAATGTCTCCAGCATAAACACATTCACTTCTCAAAACCTAAATATTCAAGTTGAATATAAAACACGACATCTACCCAAGGATATCAGTTTAGCTTCTCCTACCTATTTAAGAGGAGAGTCACCTATGAAAATTCCAAGCTACAACTCATAAGAATAACTCAACCTACAACATATACTTCTAATCAATGATCTGAACTTACCCTTAGGATCTAGCACGAATAAAGATCATTCTTGACACTTCTAAAATCACATGCACAAAAGTGAACACAGATTTTTAAGGAAATCTAAACTGATCTAGAATGAATAAAGATGTCTCTAAAACCACATGCATGAAAATGTATGTAGATTTTTAAGAAAATCCTAAACTACTCAAGAACAGGGGAAAATTTGAAATAACACACAATGTCTTCAGCACAAACACATTCACTTTTCAAAACCTAAATACTCAAGTTGAATATAAAACGCGACATCTATCCAAGGATATCAGTTTAGCTTCTCCTACCTGTTTAAAAGGAGAGTCACCTATGACAGATTCCAAGCTACAACTCATAAGAATAACTCAACCTGCAACATATAGTTCTAATCAATATCTGAACTTACCCTTAGGATCTAGCACGAATAAAGATCATTCTTGATGCTTCTAAGATGACATGTACGAAAATACACGCAGATTTTTAAGGAAATCTAAACTGATCTAGAATGAATAGAGATGTCTCTAAGACCACCTGCATGAAAATACATGTAGATTTTTAAGAAAATCCTAAACTACTCAAGAACAGGGAAAATTTTGAACTTACCGAAACCAAAATTGTGTTATATGATCAGTTAAACTGACTCTACACTACACCAGGATTTGAATGAGGACTTTTGATATTCAATATGACATAAGATGAAAATAAGATATTTTTTTCTAAGAGAGAGGGCAGAGAGAACTAAGAGTTTTGGAGTTTTGAGAAAGATAGCATTTTTTGTTAAAATAGCTTTGAACTGTTACATTCTCCTCAAAAAGAAAATTTTTCGTCCTCGAAAATTGACTTACTAGTAAAAGGATGAGGATAGGCATTCTTAATAGTCTCCTCCAACTCCCAAGTTGAATCGCGAGACTTGGCATCCCATAACACTTTTACCATGTTGATCGCTTTGCCTCTTAGTTGTTTGGTCTGTTGATTTTCAATTCTTTCCAATCTCACTTCAAAAATCAAGTTTTCCTTAATTTGCACATCATCAATATCCAAAACATGATTAAGGTCACGTACATACTTCTTTAACTGAGATACAGGAAACACATTATGCAAGTGTGCTAACTGAAGAGGTAAGGAAATCTCATAAGTTACTGGACCTATCTTTCTCAAAATTTGATAAGGTCCAATAAACTTGAGAGATAACTTCTTCGATTTAATAGCTCTTCCTACTCCTTTAGGAGATGTCACCCTAAAAAATACATGGTCTCTAGCTACAAACTTCAAAGGCTTCCTCCTTTGGTTAGAATAAGATTTCTGCCTACTATGAGAAGTTTTCATTCTCTCTTAAATTTGCTTCACTTTTTCAGTGGTTTGCTTAAGTAACTTTGGTCACACCAAAACTGCATCTTCATCTTGAAACCATTATAATGGAGTTCTACACTTCCTATCATACAAGGCTTTATAAGAAGCCATTCCAATACTCGCATGACAATTGTTATTGTAAGTGAACTTCACTAAATGTAACATTTCATCCCAAACACCTAGATGATCCAATACTCAAGTCTTTCAGTGATTGAATAGTTCTCTCTGAATGTCCATCTGTTTGACGATGATAAGGAGAACTCGTTTTCAACTTAGTCCCCAATGTTTCTTGTTTCTTTGTAAAGTTTGTCAAAACCAAGTGAACCAGTGATTCCTATCAGATACAAGAAGATACTTAATGCAATCTCACAATCTCTTTAATGTAAAGTTGTGCCAATTTAATTATAGATATCTTCAAATTCATTGGCGAGAAATGAACACTCTTCGGCAATCTATCCAATATCACTCATATTATATCATGACTTCTCAACTATCTTAGTAAATGAGTAACAAAATCTATAGTAATACAATTCACACAAAATGTATAACTACTTTAACAATCCACTAGGTTTCTGATGCTCCACTTTAACTTATCACAGGTCAAACACACACTGAGCTATCTCCCAATGAACATGTATCTAATGTTTAAACAAAAACTTCAGGCAAAAAAACATAATAGATATCAGAAAAGGTAAAACTAGGCACGTCAATATATAACAGCGTAAAATATTAATTCAAGTATGTGCTTCCTTTTCTTTGATGTATTCATGTATCTAATGCATCATAAACAAGAATACAGTGCACATTCTAATGCGCAAGTGGGGATTAAAAAAAAGCCATAGACCAAAGTAGGCCCTAATGCAGGTTTAAGCAAGTGGCTCATTATTTATCTGCAAATCTTTCCAATCGTTTCGCTGCAATAAAAAATTTTAACTCTCTCTTGCGCACTTTATTTTTTTATTTATTTCCTTTTCATTGATGTAGATTTTAGAGTGAGAATATTCACGAATATTATTGCATCACCAATGGACAATGATGACGATGTTGATTAATTAATCAATTAATTAATTTGGTGATTAACGGAACCAACAAGACATGAGCAATTTCACTAGATCCTCTGGCAACAGAAACAAAACAACACAATTATCGAAACCTTAAAAGTGGGTGACACGGACACAATGCTGCGCATCTGGTTCGAATGATCTTTAAAGTCTTTCCAAGTGTCGACATGTTCATTGTACCTGTATTATGTTCTGTTCAAGATTTCAATTCAATTACCTAAGCCATCACCTGTCTAAATATGCTCACTAATTCTACTCTTTGACTCACGTGCTGATATAACATTTTTGAAAATGAAATTAACCAAAACTGAAATGAAGGGGCATTGAGATTCGTACATAGTTTGGTTGTGGACATTATGAGGCTGGACTTGAAAATTTGTGAGTTTGTGATGGTTTTGAATCCTGATAAATCAAAAACTTGGTTTCACACGATATTATTATCAACATATATCAATTAAGGATATTAGAGAAAATTTCTTCACAAAAAAAAAAATTAAAATCAAAAGCTAGTTCTCTTGAGCAGACAAAAGGAAGAAAATATTTGCCACCTTATTCCATCTTACTTATTTGCTTTCAAGGTCACACAACGACAGTAATAATTTCCGGCAACATTGCCACTCTATTAAGGGAAAGAGAACAAAGAAGACTTGGGTGATTTATTTGGTTTACATCCCTATGGTAAATTTGGATTCGCATAGGCAACATTATCTTCAAAGGAAAGGTCCATATAATAGGCGTCTTCTACTTTTTTTTTTTTTTTTTTTTATAAATTTTTATTTTTTATTTTTTTTTTTTTTTTTTTTTTTTTTTATATAGATTTTTAATTTATATTTTTATTGTCGATAAAAGAAAATACAAGTATCTTTCTTATCTCAAATTTAAAATTTGGGAAAGTTGATGGTTTTTTTTTTTTTTTTTTTTTTTTTTTTTTTTTTTTTTAAAATGGTCCTTTGATCCAATGTTGTGCCTAATATATAGTTCTGTAACTATTCTTTTACTTAAAACTATGTTGTATATATTAAGTAACCCCGGTAGCATTTTATTATATATATATATATATATTAGGATAAAAAAAGGCAAGAGCAACTGAAGATGTAAGGCTAACAGCTAGTAATAAATTAGCCAATTGATATTAGAATATTATGTGTGATGTTTTTCTCCTCTGGATTCACATTTTGAATATAATAAGAGATGGCAATGGAGAAATTTTGTTAGTTTTAACAGGTCTGGTGTTTACAAATGTTGTAATATATAAGACTTGAACAGATGTGTTTTGATGTTTCGAAACGAGGAATCTCAGCATTTTTAATATTCTTTATTATTATTATTATTAATATATATATATATATTAGGATAAAAATATTTTTAATACCTCTCAATTTTGATAAGAATAAAATACCTTTAAAATCTTCTTATTCATTTTAATACATTTAATAGAAGTGATAAAAATGTAATTGGTATGAAAATGAAATAATTATTTATCTATTACATAACTCAAGTATTAAAGTTATTGATTTTAGGACACATGTTTTTGCTACCATCGTTGTCAAGTGAGTGGTGGGTAAAAAAAATGTTATGCACCAAATTAGTTTTGATGTCTATTCGAGTTGGGATAAGTCTACATTCAGTTGAGTCGGAGTCATTCGAGTTGGGATCAACCTATATTTAACTAAGTTGAGTTAGGTCTAGGTGGGTCTTAGTTCAAACAAGATCAGGTTGGGCTAGATCCGATCTAGTCATATCGAGCTAAGTACGTTCGAACCCAAGTTGAGTTGAGCTGACTCGAGTTCAGTTGAACTGAGTTAGTTGGCTCGAACATAGGTCGAGGTGAGTCAACCTAGGTCCAAGTCAAACCAGGTCGGGATGGGATCACATTTAGTTGAGTTGGGCTAGGCCCATGTCAAGTTAAGTTCGATTAGGTTAGGTCCATGTCAAGTTGGGCTCAGGTGGGACCTAAACAAATATGGTTAGGTTTGGCTAAGTCAAGTTGGATCCATGTTGGACTGCAACATTGGATCAACACTATATCAAACTAAGTTAGGTCAATCTCACCTTAGGTCGAGCTGAATCTACTTGGGTCCAAGTCGAACTGAATCTACTTAAGCCCAAGTACAATTGAATTAGCCTAAGTCCAGGTCAGACTACGAATACCAAAATATAAATTTGAGAATATGGAAAATTTAAATTTTTACCATTCTTTAACTTTAAGTAATCTAATTAATTTTTTCAAAATTCCTTACCTAAATAACATATTTTATCATAAAGTATTTTAAATTTTCTAAAAAAATAACTTACCCTCTTAAAATGCTCTATCCAAATAAAAGGTCACGTTTTTTTTTTTTTTTAATATCTTACAAAAGGTTATATGTTTTTTTAAAATGTCTTTCAAAATTCAATGTTGAAAAATATATAGACATATTTATAATTAATTATCTTAAGTTCATAATTAGTTATCATAATTAGATTATTGATTATGATAAAATATAATCAATTATTTGGTATTTTTCAAAATATTACTTCTACATATAATTTATTATTACTTGAAAATGATATAATCATTCATCATTAATAATAGTGAAATTGACATTACATTTCTTCCTAAATCGTTTTCAAGAATTTATAGAAGATTCACTCTTTAGAAATATTCTTTGAAATAAATTAATAAAAAAAACCTTTGTTGAACCAAATGACATCTACAAGTTTTCAAGGAAAAGTTTTTTTTTTCTTTTATTATTTTTGAAATCAATCGCACCTCAAGTGATGTCTCTAATACATTTTCTCATTAATTGTTATAGTTTTTGCATCTAGTTTTGGTGTATTTACTTGGTAGGTTTTTGGTTATATTTTTATAGGTATTCAAGAAATTTCATAATCTTGAATTTGTTGCATATTCCTTATGATAGTGTGTATCTAGTTTGTCAAGAATTATATAATAAAATTAAATTTGAATTTAGATAATGAGAGAATAAAACTAGTATAAAAATTTCTTGTATTTCTTTGTTTATTTCTTTCAACCATTTTTTATCTTTCTTTTCTCTTCTTGACTCTTAAAAGATTTCTTCTAAAATCTAATAATATGTGATTCAAGAATGATTTGTTAAGAATAATTTCTTTTTGTTAAAAGATCTTTGCAACTAATTCACTTCCTCTTTTCATATTGTAAAAGTAAGTTCTTTCTTCGTACAAGAACAAGTTAGTTTGGTTTAATTGAGATAACTGAATCCAATTATGAAATATACATTATTCTTTTGTAAAAAAGAATGCATAAACTTAGCACAAAAAGAAAAGTTCATACATAATTATATCATTGAAAGAGATAAATAATACTTTTATATTATAATTGACTTACTTCAGCACAATAATAGCAAATTTATATGACTATATATAAAATTTCATATATAAAAATTAATAATAATAATAAAAGTTTATTATCACTTTCATTAAGAATCATTGAGTTTATAAATTATAAATTCCATAAATTCAATATTATAATTAGTTAATATTAAATTCGTTTGGTTTGGTTGACATCAAATCTTATCCAACCAAAAATGAAACTAATTTGATTTAATTTGAATTATCAATTAAGTCGAGTTGGTCCAAAATATTCACACACATAAATCTCACTCTTTGACCAATGCGTGCCTAAGTGGCATGTTTGGACAAAAATTTGTATGTACTAGGAGATCAAATTTTGTTCAAACTATATAACTGATGTTTAGAAAAAATTAAATTAATCAAAACCCACGTTCAGCCGCCAGCCCGCCAAATAAAAGTTAAAACCATTACGACTTTACCAAAATAATAATAATAATAAATGTTCATTTTGAAATCTGGAAAATTCTAGAATCACGACTAATTTAGTCAAGAAACATCACAATCTGGCTTTGCATTATTGACTTTTACTTTTTCAAAAAGAAATAGTGATTACCACGTTTCTTATAAAAAAGAGCTAGTCCAGAATAGAATTGTGTTTATGTATAGCTATACTTTTAGATGTTATAGAAGAAAGGTAAATGATAACAAAAAAATTAAAATATACATGGAAGTAATGATTTTTTCTATTATATAGATAAAAAGGAAAAATATTTTCCCTTTCATGGTTAAAAAGATAATTGTTAAGAATATCGATAAATTTTGTCAGATATTATATATAATTTTCTTTACATAAATTAAAAATAACATTTTATATAGATTATATATTTATTATAAATTCGAATGTTACAACATATATTTTTTTACACCAAACATTGAAATTAATTTAAATATAATTTTATATTAAACAAAGTATAATTTAATGATATTTTATTATGACTTCATTCAACTCGTTTTCCCTTTAACAAGGAAAGTTGTGTCCAATTGTTCAGAATAGGTTGTATTTTCAAGACGTTTCATACGATTTCAAAGTTGTTATACACTTTATTAATGTTAGAGTGACCCTGGACATAGTTTAAGGAAAACAAACAATGTTCACTTTTGGTGTTCTCATGTTATGACTTGCCCTTTCATTTATCTTTTTGACTTTCATATATAATAACTACGGATATATTATCTTTTGTACTCTACTTCATTAATAAATTATTTGTTTTTATATAAACAAATAGAAATAAACTTTTTATTTGTCTATGAACATTTTTTCCCCTAAACCCCACACATTAACGTGAAAGAAGGAAACAATGGAAGGGTATTATTCCCTTCTCAACCTTCTATTCGAAGAAATTTTTTTTTTGTCCCGAATGGTATGAAAATAAAAAAAAATAAAATTCCACAGTTGGAGCTGATTTATTCTCTGTGTAGAGCCATTTACAGTACACTGTACAAATTTGGTTTCCGGTAAGAATTTTCTGGTTTCCAATATGAAAATGTTTTTGGAATTTAGTTTCTGGGGGACTGAATTTTGGGGGTGGTTTTAATTGTTTTAGCAGGGTAGTTGAGGGTCAACCGTTGGATGATCGAATTTGATGTCTGGAAAATCGAATTAACACCTGTTTATTCTTTTGCATTTGCAATGACAGAAACTTCGCCAGAATTGGATTCTGTGATGTCTGTCTCAAAATATATGATTATAATTTTTTTTAAATAAATGAAATATTAAAATTATATAAAGTTAGAATGCGATGATGAGTACTTGAAAGTTGACTTAGAGTGCGGCACAATGATATTTCAGCGTTTGATCAAATTCTTTGTTAGAAATATTATGCATTGTGAAAAATAGTATTTGATATCTTTGCATTTTATAACACGAAAATATAACTCAAAAACAAAAATTTCAGATTTAGTATATACATCTCTATTATTATATAATTATTTATTATTTAATTAGAAATTATGTGTAGCCATAACATTTTGGATAATATACTTCTGTCATAAAGTGTAAAGATATTAAAATACTTCTATTTATTCAATCTTTAAAGATTCAATCATCTACCCTTTTACATTCCACTTAGATAAAATATGATCTTGAACCCTTTTATAGAGTGAAATCGTAAGAATTAGTACATGTAAATATCGTAAATTTTAAAAACATCAAGTGGATCAAGTATGAAAATTAATAATAAATTTTATCATGAAATCAATAACTTAAGAAATAATTTAAGAGTTGTTAAGTTTATCTCATTTAAAACTAAAATAGATACAAAATATATATATATATTTCCCTTACCTTAGGATTTTGAACCAAAATTTTCTTTCTTTTTTTTTTTTCTTCAAGCTTTTGTCTCTTATTTCTCTTACTATTTTTTGATGTAACTTGTATAATCTCAAATTTTTTATTTATAAGAGTTTGTTAATATTACTTACGATTTCTTTTCGAATTTAGTTGAATGCTAACATTTAGTTTTTTTTTTCAATTATAAGTGTTGTGATAATAATGTGATAAGGTGGCATGGAAAGATGATTAGAAATGAAATTGATCTTATCTACAATATTAAATGCTCGTACATATTTATTTTTTTTGAAAGTTATTATTTCAAAAAGTAGGTTCTTTGTTCTATAAAGTTATTTTTCAATTAAAACTCTTTCATTCTATAATTTTGCTCTTCACTAAATATAACATAATAAGATTTCAAATCACTTAATTATTTGATATAACTTTTTAGTTAACATCTAATTATATTTCAATTGTTAGATTTAATGAGTAAATACAAGGTGACAATTGGTAAAAATAAACTGAATTGAAATTAATAAATTTGATATTTAAATGAATTAAGTTAGATAATGTATTGTATTAAGATGGAGAGGTAGCTAGCGAAGATCATGTGCAAAGAAGATGATATGATAAGATGATATACATTGAGAGTGTCTTGATCATTAATGAATACTAGTATGCCTCACCTTAAAACCAAAAGTCAAAACCAAAAAGTAACATAGTGTGATGAAAACTCTTTTAAGACCCAAATGAAAAATGTCTTCTCAATTATAAGGCAGATGTGTATTTGTAGAAGACTCTCTGACACTTAAAAGTCTTTTCAGTGTTTTAAAATTTTTCTGTTTATTGATGATGATGGTAATTAAAATTTATTTTAGATAGAAGATTTGATATATTTAACTAAAATAAAGATGTGATGAGGACTCAATATTAGAATCAAAATAATCAATATTTATTAGAGATATTATCGAAATTAAACTGAGAGACTTTGTTTACTTCAAAAATCAAGGTGAAATGTTATCTTACATAACTTCCAATAGCTATACTCTTCAATTTGTTCAAAATGTCGGAAATATATCTAGGTTATGAAATCTCATAATAATACCGAGTCATTCTTCAAAATTTCCAAACTAATGGAAATTTTCCGATAAAATATTTTCTTAGGGCAACCCATGGATTGTTATTGTTGTTTAACTGAAGAATAGTTATGTTATTCTAAGGAGTTTCATTTAATTATATATGTTGGGGCTTGCGATCTGAACAATGGACTTCTAACTTTACATCGATCCAGCCTCAACTATGGTTAAAAAAACTTACTAGACGCCAAACATTGATAATCTTTTATGTAGTCTCTAAAACAGTATGCACTTTTCTTCTGCTGCCAACAATCCACGAACTCATGCAACTTGAGAAGTCCTGATCAATTGGAATGGATTTGGAGGATGTTGAAAGAGTGGCTTAGATAATGTTAAAAAGAGTTTTATTATTAATAGGCTATCATGTTGTTAGGGGATTTATCAGTTTTTGTTTTTCATTATGGTAAAAGATTCTCCTATCAAGGAGTGAAATGTTAAGTGAAACATTAAATATAATTTGTGGTTGTGGTAAGACCTTAGAAAGGTGTATGGGGAGGAAATTAGTGGATAATAGTTTGATAAAAATGTTAACGGAAAAGTTAGAAGTGCAAAAAAAATAAACTTTTGAAAAGAAAAATGGTGTGGACCAGTACTTTTTCTTATATAAGTTTTCTAAAGTTTATACAAATTCAGAATGGAATAGCCTAATGGTAGAGAGACAAGTACATGAGTAAGTGATAAGTGTGAAAGTAAAAATTTCATTAGAGAACAAAGTGGTTTTAATAGAAAAAACCACAATTAAATGAGTTTTTATACTATCTCAATCGAAACAAAATTTATAAAGAAAAAAGGAATGAATAGGTATGAAATGATGAGGAGAAACATGTTTATACAGTCAAAACAATTTATAAGAAACTTGAAAATAGTTGTAGGAAGAGTTTTGTAAATTGTTTAAGACTTAGTAGTAGACAAAGGCTTTGTCATCTGCCCTTCATCTAACTTGATAGGCATTGCTGGATAGATTATTAACAAAAGAAAGTTTGCTTATGAGGGGACTGGACATAGAAAATAGCCCTTGTGTTATGTGCGGGTTGTAAAAGGAAATAAAGACACTATTTGTTCTTTATATGTAAAATCTCAGTCCAAGTGCGGAGTTTGAACTATTTGTAGCTTGGGGTGAGTACGTTATAATGAGTTGAGGTCTAATTTTCTGCATTCTAGTAATCTTGGTTTTGATGAGCGCGAAAATAAGGTTTAGAGAGGAATTTGGATATTTTTGATAGAATGCATATGGTATCAAAAGAATAAAATTATTTAAAAAAAAAAAATAGATGTTAAAATCTCTAACTATTTACTTGTCATAAAATTTCAATTATATATAAATATTTACTTTTTTTTATAGTTTGTTTACATTTTTGAAATTATTATTAGATACTCTGTTTTAAGATTTATCCCATTATAATTTTTTATTGAAATTTGAATTAAAGAAAATAAAACAAGTATCTTTTTACATTGAAAATTTTCTTAATATCATAAGTTTAGCTACATTGCTATATTTTTTTTAAAAAAATTATTTAATTAATATTTAAAATAATACAAATATGAGTATTGTATATTAAATATTAGATAAAGATGAAAACGAATACAAATTTTATTTCTAACAGAGATAAATATTTATTTTCACTTTGAAAACTAAAGGTGGATAGAGTCAAACGTATCTCCGTCCCACTCCATTATGATTCCTACAATGCAATGATAGACATAAAAAAAATTAGAAAGATAAATGTTTCAATATTATTTGTTGTTTAGCATATTTTTCAAATTGAAAAAAAATTCACACTGTTTCTTTGCTTGTTTAGCTTGTTCTCTCGATCTAAAAACATCAATTATTATCATAATTTTGTTTTCAAGAGATTGTAAAATGAATGTTAAATCAAATTTCTTACAAATTCTTCCTCTTACAAATGACCTTTGGAAAGTCAAAATAAGTATTATACATTTTTTTTTCTATCAACAAGAAGAATGAATTAATAGAAAACACATCTTTGAAAACCTTACCCAATAAACTTATAGAAAGGTAGGAGAGTATATTACACAATAAAACCCAAATACCAAACCTAATCAGACCTATAACTATCGTATCTCTATATGATTGCATCCACAAACAAGATCAAATTAGACCTATGACAAAATCTACTATACAAAAAAATTTATTGTTATATGCAAGCCTCTAAGATACTGGCATACAACATAAACATTAGTAGGTCTAGATTTGATCCTGTTATAAACCTTGACCTGATGATAAAATTGAGACTGCTTGTTTTGACTTCACCCAAAGTTTGATTCCCTCTCCAAAGAAATTGATTGACAAATTTGACTGGATCAAGATGCGTCATAACTTAGAGGTCAAAATCAGTAGTAACTAATTACAAAACACAATATATAGAGCACACCACAAAACACAATAGACAGAGCCATTGACAAAGCACACCATGTTCTCACCCAAATAAAGAATTAGTTGGAGAAGGAAGGAGACCACACAGATATATTTTAAATTTTTGTATTATCTTGATCACGATAAAAAAGTATCAAATAACTATGTTTAATATGTTAAATATTATTTTCTCTCTTCACTCTTTATTTCTTTACACCATAAGTCTATTAGAATATAATTATTTTTCATTGATTTCGGTGAAGTCGCTGTGTATTAGGTATGATGACAATTTTTTTGGCATATATACGCGTCTTTTCTTAATGCATTAATAAATATTTTATATTTTTTGTCTTTATATCTTTAACTGCGAAAATGAGAGTTAATAAATACTTAATATCAATAACATAATTCTTTTAAAAAATTTCAGAAATCCTCAGATTCTTGTCCTTATACGCCCTTTAATTTCGGAGACATCATTTAGACCACATGGTTTAGCACATTAGTAGTTTTTATTTAGACTTTAGATAATAAGAGTTCTTTTTTAGCATATTCAAACAAAATATAACATTTTTCCTCTTTTTTACTTTAAAAGAAGGTGACATTTGTTTTACCAACCCTTCAAATTAAACAAGAGAATATTTTCTTCTTCTTTTTCGAATTTCCCCCCACTGCCCCCGCTTTTTTAAGCTGTGAGTGGAACCGAGAACCATTTATCTTATTTTTTAAGTCCACACGGGCACTTTTTTCAAAAAAATTTTTTTTACTAACAACACAACATAAGCCAAAAGAATTTTTTGACAGAATATATAGTTCCGTTCCATGTATCAAACAAGATTTCACCGTATGCGTACTCTTTATCTTTGGTAAAATTACTTAAAAGACAAGTGAAAAAAAAAAAATGAAAGTTGAAATTTAGACTAAAAGTATTTAATAAAAATAGTAAAATATTGTAAAATGATAAATAAAAACACGACTGACTATAATCAAATCTTAATATATATTCATAACTGTATATTTTCAATAATTACAGATTTATATTCTTTAATCCATTTTAATTATTGTATAACTAAAAATATCTCATATAAATTAAATTGCAAATAATATTTTTATAAAAATTAAATATTAATTATAATTAATATAGTTACCGTTTTTTAATAAAAAATATTTTATTAGAAATAAAAAAATTATCATATAATAAATAATAATAATAATAATAATTTAACTACAACATTAAATTAATAATTCAAAATAATGTAACAGTAAAACAATCATCTGAAAATCATAATGATAAACAAGATTCACGAGTTTTCTATTATTATTTTAAAATTTTCAACATAAATTTTATATTATTTTATAATATATATAACTTATTAAAATAAGTTAAAACTATATTAGAAAGTACTTCATCTAACACGAATACAAATGAAATAACTTCATTAAAATTTTATCCATCTAGATGAAACACTCTACCAAATACTCACTCAATAATCTATAGCTGGTCCTCAACATTATATAACTGAAATTAATATTTGAATAATAATGTATGACCTGGGTTGAGGGAATAAATTAAAGCCAGAATGGGAAGATTTGGAACACAGAAACAATTGGCTACTATGACTTCCCCTTTCATCCACAACCAAGACTGCAACATGTCGCAGGAGCCCTCAGAAATTTTGTTCAATTCATTGCCAAGAAATGTTGTTCTTGACCCTATTCACGATTCTCTTTCCTTCGATATGGTTGATTTCTCCACGCCACCAGCACAAGGAAATCGCAACCAATTGGTGAAGTCTGAAGAAGTGAAGAACAAGGAGAGGTCGTACATAGGTGTGAGGAAAAGGCCTTGGGGAAAATATGCAGCAGAGATCAGAGACACAACCAGGAATGGCACAAGGGTTTGGCTTGGAACCTTTGACAGTGCAGAAGCTGCTGCGTTAGCCTATGACCAAGCTGCATTCTCCATGAGAGGCCATAGTGCTGTGCTCAATTTTCCAGTGAAAAGGGTGAAAGAGTCTTTGCAGGAGATCCAATATAGCTGCTTCAGTGGTTCTTCTCCCGCACTTGCACTCAAGGAGAGGCACTGCATCCAAAGAAAGTTGTCATCAAAAGCTAAAAAGTGCAAAGGGAAAGACGCATCAGAGGATCCAACACAAAGTGTGGTGGTGTTAGAGGATTTGGGAGTTGACTATTTAGAGCATCTTCTAAGCATATGCGATCAAAGTGAAAGCCCTAGCTGCTTCGACTAAACCTGTGGCAGTATTTTTCCTTTTTATTTTCCCTTGTTATGTTTGGCCTTTTCGCAACATCAATTTCCTGCCATGGCCTGTGTATGTACTGTGTTCTCTCTTTAGATAAACCTCAATTAATGTGCCCTCTCCCGAACCAACTTATGCGATTACTTGTGCATTTAGGTTTCAAGTTGAAGTACTATGAATCCATTCTTGCACCAACCATTGTGCATCATCCAGAACAGGTTCATTTTCTTGACATTCCAACTTCTCAATTTGAACAGTATCTTCCAATAAAAATTCTCAAGGCATGCTATATGGATAAAGTTTATGAGAAATTCTATGATATCCTAAAAAAATTCTTAGTTTAGGTAATATTAGTGAGAAGTTTTACTTTCCCCTTCTTCTCTAGTATGCTTAAACTCATTCAACTTTTTGAATATTGATTGAAAAATCAATTGTACTAAAATTTTAGATATATCTTGGTGCCATACATATAGCAACTCGCTACCTGTTTATTGTATATCAACACTAATCTTGGATTGCTTTTATAGGCAAAAGATTTATTCAGTAGCATACAAGAATACATATATATTCAATAGCCATGCAAACAGAAAATCAAAGATGTTACCTAATACAATATATAGGACTGACACAAATCTGAAAACAGATCGATTTTCCTTTTGTCATTAACCATGCCCAAGATATAAAGTCTTACAAGATATCCATAATCCCAACAAAATAAAAAAATACCACTTTTGACCAAAATTTTATTCCACATCAAACTTATATTGACATGTATACGTACTGTGTTTATCATCTTAGATAAAGGGTCTTTCTAAATATATGACATATTACCTGAAATAAAATCATAGAACATCACAGATATGAAAAGATTTTAATCAAGATAGTTGAGTAATTTACCAATGATTTCTAACCTTAATTTCTTTGTTTTATATCTCACATCTGGCTTTTTTCAAATACATCTCATCTGTGCTCAATCCAAGAAAGTGAGGATTTCAAAACCACAGTGATCAGGAAAGCTTTCAATATATGGGCAAGATCAAAAGTATAATTAAAAAGCAACAAAACAAAGAAATGTGCTTATTGAATACATCCAATCTAACATATATAGAAAGCCAGAAAGACCGTACGTGCTTGAAGAAAATCTTGTTACACAATAATACACATTTGAGATTTATCATTTCCAATAAAAACTTAACTACACATACCAGAAATACCAGTAAAGCATGAAATTATACAACACCCGCCAACAACATTCCTTTCATTACACTTCCAAGAACATAAAATAGCAAATGCGAAACTTCACACAAAAGCATATGATTTGACTATCCATAGTTATAGCAAAGTACAGCTTTTAGTGCCCATTTTTTTAAGAGCCAAGCATGAAATAAATAGAACACTTCATAAATACTTCAACCCTTGCACAAGAGTAAATAAAATTCGAAGAATAAATCCAGTGCCTACTTCCTGAACTAACTCCAACTAACTGGCCTCTACAACACATATAACACCATAACAAAACCTACACAAAGAAGGACACCACAACAAAACATCTACAACTCGAGCAATACAGTCCCAGCACAAAATATATTGTTTCCCTTTTGTACAAATCTTAAAATGAATTTTTCCAATTATTTGTGAAAGTAGAAGATTGAAACAAACTGTTTTCTCAGATCAAACAGGTTGTAATGTAAATTGTCTGAAACTAAAACTGCTTGACTTATAGAAAAGACATCACATTCAAGTGATATTAAATCATAATTGAATAAAAGGCCTCAGTGCAATGGGAACCAATTCAAAGTTGTCCATCTAAATTCACAGCAAGCAGGACTATTTGTAACTCAATACTTGTATCCAGAAAACAAATAGATCAAAATTATTCATTGTACTTGTCAACAGCAGTACTGGGTGATACACCTTCCCATGCTATGGAAGATGTTCAAGATGCCATTCTACATTTTTTCTTGTGCTTATCCTGGTCTCATGACATGGAAGATGTTCAAGAGGAAATATATTCATCCCATGCTGAATTTGGCTGCAATAAATTTCTTGTTTTCCTATTAAAAATATTCTTGTGCATGCTTATCTTGGTCCCTAAGAATGAGGTCATAGAGCTGAGCACTACAAGACTATCATATCTACCATTCGCTCCACTTAAATATCTCAAGATGTAATTACACTAGGTTCCTGAATTGAACATTATCATATTAAGACTTTACTCAGAAATAAAAATGGTAGATATTTAAAGGCATTTATAAAAAATTAGTCGACAACAGAAGAAAACTGAAGTTTGTAATGTCAAGTTTTAAACAACATAAATTAAAAGCAACACAAAGAATCAATCCCCAGCAAATGCACGGAACCAGCTTATAAAAATTCTCATAATTTAAATCAACAGGAGAAATTCCCTCACATATACAAGAAAATGCTGTCATCCTCTTTATTATGATCCAACTAATTCCATTCCCAAAAAGCATTAATGCCTGACGACAGAGGTTTCCTTTTCAACCATCAAAATCGAATGAAATATATCACACATACCTCATATCCAGTAGTGTTTCCGTGGTTAACCGTCATGTTTCCTGAACATTTTCCTGGCTTTACCAAAAGGACAGCTGAAAAGTGAGACAAGCATCGAAGAAACAGTAGCATTAATTTGACTTAGTTTTGAGGGAAAAGTACATAAATGGTGTTGTGTTTTGTGGGTGAAGGATATATAGGGTTTAAAGGAGGCGGAAAGAGAAAGAAAGAGAGAGAATGAAAGTAGGCTCCTTTTCCGAATCCGACAATGAACAAAAAGGAACCAAAACCTTGTACTTCCTTTTTATATTTTTTCTTAACAATTTTCCTGACTTAAATTTCAGTCTGTTTAGTTATCATCTTTTATTGTTTATCTTTTTAGAAAATAACTTACCTACAAGACAATATATATTGTTGATATTATTTTCTAAATATATTTAGGATTTCTCTTAATTTATTAAGACACATTGCTGTGGTACATTAATAGGGTGATATTTTCAAAGTGAATTATAAAGCAGCATTAAAATACCTATATTAATGTAAGTTTTGTCCTTTTTATTCACCCTCACTTAATTTCTCCGCAATTTTCAGCCCGACACCTGGAGTCTCACAGTAATACAAGAACAAAATTTGATATTACCTCTTACTTTTGTGGGAGCTCAAGAATATATTTGAGTCCTATATATCTTTTCTCCATTTAGAACTATTCAAACATATAATTTAAAATCAATACCAAAATAGAGAAGAATTTTCATCATTCTAGTGCCACTTTGCAATACATAAATAATTATATATATTGGGGAGATTTTACCATCCTTGTCTCCGAAAAAGCTGGTTCAACTAATTTCCCTTCATAAATTCTGCATCAGAAGAGAAAATCGGAAGTTTTCAGAAGCAGCTCAAAGTTTTCAATCTGATTATCGCTTCTAACTGGTGTACTCACATGATGTCCAGTAGTACAAATTAAAATACAATGCACATATCATCATTGGATTACATATATAGAAAAACTCATCCACAAATCAAAGATAGCACAACATGTTTAAGATAAGGGCAATCGAGTTTCAATAGTTTTAAATAATTATATGTAATCAAAAGAGAAAACAAAAAGGCATAGCTGCAAGACAATGAAACTGGTTGAATACCGAAACTTTAGTGTGCCACTATTTAGAGATGGCATATTGTATCAGACTACCGGCAATTATGGAAGACCTTGAAATTTTTAACATAATTTTCTTTTTAAGATAAGTGAAGAAAACGATATGAATCAATTGAAGGCCAGAATACGTCCTCATCACTATACATGGAAATTCGAAGATCTAGGAATGTGTTAGCTACTTGACTTTTTAGCACATATTTAACATTCTCACTGCGAAAATATATAGTGGCAAAAGGGGATATTTAAGCGTGCAGGCGACCTGTACTCCATATGTAGAAGATCAAACTACTATATGATACTTCTCAGATTTCAGGAAATTAAGAACCTCCAAGAAATACACAGAACCTTGTGGTCGGTTTCCTTATCACTTGCCGAGTCAGTTTGGACATTAAACAGTGAGTTTTTTGGAGAATTGAGAAGCAAATAGAATGCCTTGAACATGAGAAGCTTTAAGATAATGTAACGCCTGATACAATGCTTAAATGTTTTTGAGAAGCTTTGAGAATGCCTAAGTTAACATATAAAATAGAAAAAAACTAAAAGTGTATATAAGTGGAAAAATGCTTGAATTTTTGGCCTAGACTTTTGGACAATTAGTACCTTCCAAGCAAATTTTTTCTCAAACGATTATATTCACTGAAAGAGTCTGGGACTAATAGTCCATCCACACTTTGCTGTTGGACTCACACTCAACAATTTAAAGGCAATAATGTTCTTCGTTTACTTTTTTTCACATTTACGATTGACTAATAATTAGAAATGTAATTTATATCTAAAATTGATGACTTCCAGATTTAGCCATCTAAAAAGAGAAAAAAAAAATTCCAATACAGGTGGAAGCAATTGCCCAATTTGAAATGGTAAAAGAGCACTGTCATATAACATACATTGATCCAGACTAAAAAAACAGGAAATTGGCTTTTTTGCTTAAGAACCCTAAAACTCCTGTAAGTGAGTTTCTTCCTGCTCTCAATATATACCCAAGAAATATATAAGGTGCAGGAAGTTTCACTCCTCGTATAAACTAAAATAAAAATTGTCTTTTAAGATAAAAACAAGTCCGACATAAAAATAAGCCTAACTTATTGAAAAAATTACAACTAAAACATGACATCAGGTTAAGGTGGTATTTATTTTGTCAACCTTGGGACTACGATGGTATGTGCAAGTCGCAATCAAGCCAACAAATACATCAATTCAATTTCATTTGAAGAGGGGTCTTGATGAATTTACAAGTCTCACATACGACAAAATAGAGAAAAAGGAAGTGTACGCAAGTTGGAGTTCATGAATCTAACTAATCTAGACTTTTTGGACGCACTCTCTTGCTGGCATCACCTTATAAAGAATTTAACAAATTTTGGTGTTTAAGCTGCTGACGACATATATATATATATATATATAGTTATCTTATATAATAATGTTCTAACAATCAAGCCAACAAATACCTACATAAAGAGTCACATTAATATAGTCAAATACTTTCAATATACATTCAATCTCCATTAAACCTTGTAACAATATATTATTCAACATTATAGTCAACTAGTGCACCATCACTCAGCCAAAAGATTCGGATGTGGAGTATGTTGTGAGTACTAGTAGTTTGATACATGTGAAAACATAGTAACAATATTACCTTTAATAATAAAGTGTGTGATGTTGGTCAGGTATTGGATGAGATTCAATCTAAATCCTGAACTGGGTTAGAGAAAAATACAAAAATACACACTTCTCCTTTTCTGATTGGTGCCTTCAACCAAACCTTTGAGTGAATATGATTAAGCAAGAATGAGTAGCTTAGGATGGTGAGGTATACTTTTAATCATGCAGGGAGGATGAAAGGAATATTATTTAGCATCAGACCCTCAGCTGTCTGTTTGAAGCAATACCAGGGCCTAGGAGTATACTTCTGGATATTGGTTATTATTATTTTTGTTAGAAGGTTGGGGATGTTGGCTGAGCAGGGCACAAAATTGATGCGTAGCTACGCAGGGAGAACTTGTTCCTTTAGCAGGTTGATGTGCAAAGCTTGTGGCTGATGGAATAGTGTTCTGACCAAGCCATGTCTGCAATGGGATGCCCTATATGTAGGTTTGTTTTTGGGTTTGTATCAGTATGCATCCTTTTGGGCATGCTCTTTTGCAGAGGGGATGTAATTGTGGTTGGTGTGAATGGGTTGGTTTTTTACTAGTACTAGCTCGGTTTGTACAACTATGAATTTTTCTGTTATGTGTGTGTTGTTTTCAAGTTAGTCTTCATTTGTCAAATTCAAAATTTCTTAAATATTATATATGTGGAGTTATCTTTATACAAGTAATATGTGCATATAGCAGTAAGTAGCACAGGTGATCTGATTTTGAGGATGAGCTTGTAATACAACTGGGTGTAATAAGGTTGAAGCATTCCTAAAGTGGTTTCATTAATTTTATTTTTTGTCATTGAAAAAAAAACACATGTGACTCTATTCAAAGGTATAGTAATACTTTAGTTTTAGTTTTATTCAATGACAAATAAAAGCAATATTGAGGAGTTTTGAGTTAGTGGCTGGTCTTATGATTAACTTCCACAAGAGTCAGGTTGGATCGGTGGGTATTTCCCAGCTTGACAGACATATATATTCTAAGTGTCTAAATTGTCGTCTTATGGATATACCTTATAAGTACTTAGGTATAACAGTTGGAGGTAACTCTAGTAGATCAGAATTCTGGAGTCCAATTGTTGATAAAATTAAATCTAGACTCTCGAAATGGAAGGGCATATTGCTTGCAAGGGCGGGTAGAATTTACTTAATTAAGTCAGTCATTAGTGTTTTATGCAGAGTATGTGGATATGAACAACAGTGGATATGAACAACAAGAAAACAGATTTGACTGTCGACTGTTGTGGACTCTCAGAGATAGGTGGAATGTCAAATTTTGGGAGGATAGGTGGGTTAACGGCAAAGTGTTGAAAGAAATATTCCCTAGGTTGTTTACAATTTCACAGTGTATAGACAGTGAGGTATATGATGTTGCGAATTGGGGACAAAGTTGGAGTGGAAGGTGCACAAGTTGTGATGAGAAAATATGGGGACAGGATCATTTTGACATTCAGTTTGATAAAAGGACAGTTTGGGAAAGAATATTGACGCCACACTCAAGAAAGATGAGAAGGTGAGTGATAAGTCATGGGCTTATCATGGGGTTGATCGCCACAAGATATCCTGATAAAATCAAATTTGGATTCTTGTAAACTAGAACACCATAAATTTCTCAAAGAGAAAACTCAAGTCGGGATAGGGAAGGATAGAATAGACTGAAGTGGGTGGGGGATGACCAGCAGGTGTATAGAGTCAAGTCGGGATATAGTATTCTAAATATGGAGGATCAAATGTTGAGTCTAGAGAGCTTCCAGTTGCTATGGATTTTGAAGGTTGTTCCGTTAGTTCTGGTGTGTGTTTGGAGGATACTATGGGATAGGTTGTCGACTAGGGTTAACTTGGTTAGAAGGGGAGTGCGTCTGGGATGTATTCTATGTCCTATGTGCCGAGAACATGTAGAAAACGCCCAATACCTTTTTTGTACGTGCAAGGTTACTCAGAAAGTCTGGGACATGTGTGAGAGGTGGATAGGAAGGATCACAGTCAAACATGATCCACTTTCAAAGCTTCCATTTAACGGATCAAAGGAATAGCGTTAACAAAGCTTGGATAGGGGTGTGAGTAGCTGTTGTGACAGAGATTTGGAAACATAGAAATAAAGTAGTGTTCAGAGGAAGGGTAGTAGATGAGGCAGAATTTTTTTGTCTAGTACAATTAAAGGATTGGAAATGGGTTAAACATAGGATGTCGAGAACAATATTCTCTTATTCGGATTGACACTTTGCCCCACTCTAAGTGTTTGAAATCATTGAAGTAGTCAACCAGGACCTGATATACTTTGAGGGATATAGGTAGAATGTAAGTGTACTTTGTTTTGCAGGTATACAATTGGAAAAATAGTTGAAGTCTACAAGATAAACACAAGGCAAGAAGGGATTTCTGAAAACTATACATTTAGAGGATGCACAAGCTGGTAGGCATAGTGGGGTAAAGTGTATCTTATCATAAGTTTAAGTTATAAACCTGTTATTTGTATAGTGTATTTCACATGAACATTATAGTGTATTTCACATGAACATTCCCTATATTTTATCCTAGGAAAAATGTTATGGAGCCGAATCCATATATCATGTGATATGTACTTAATAAGGGATCATAGAAATTTGATTTAAATGTATAAGGGTTGGTATCTAAAGTAACCTATTTATTTAAATTTATTTATTGTTGGCTATTAAAAAAAAAAAAAAAAAAAA
>Ga0209700_101590_pt1 | contig 47283 bp, 22 predicted proteins | sample SiratroredBW_FD_187528 | JGI IMG/M metagenome (GOLD analysis project Ga0209700, IMG submission 187528) | Root nodule microbial communities of legume samples collected from California, USA - Siratro red BW (SPAdes) (version 2) | ecosystem: Host-associated > Plants > Roots > Nodule | place: USA...
GATTTGAATAGAAATACAATAAGAGAAATGTGGAGAGGACGATTTTGGGATACTTCCTCTAGTGAGAAAAAAAAAAAAAAACAAAGAAAGTCAATTGTATAATGCGAGTTTTAAATATTTAATTTTGTTTTTTCCATTTCATTATGCATTTTTACGTGTTTTGATTTTTCTAAATTCTAAAGCTTATGCATAGTATGATAAAGATTATTTTTGCACGAAAGAAAATCTTTAACTAAATGATGATAGTAACCTTAAAATAGTTTTAAAATTGTAATATAAACTCTTCATGGATCCTATTTGGTTGACAACCAAAGCTTCATTGTTAGTTCTTATTTCTTTTTTATAAGTATCTTATTTTTTTTTTTTATATCTGTGGTAAAATGGTTAGTTAGTGATTATGTTTGGTAGTGGTCATTTTAGTTGGTTTGTTAAGGTGTTTGTTTGTGTTGTGTTTAACGAAGTTTGGTTGCTTGGCTTTGCTAGAGTGTAAAGTTTTTGTTGTTTTGAAGTAACTAATCTTTGTTAGTATGGAGACTGATCAATTAAGAATCTGTTTGTTGGATGCACACGTAATGTTCATAAAATCCTTGGATCGTGGTTGATGATTTGCAAAAAGTTATGTGAATGACGCCATTTATGTTGGTGTAGAAGGCATCAACAACCAATGTAAGCGATTACGATTCAAAATGAAACACACAAGCAATTACGCAATATTCTATCATTTATTTTATTTCCTGGACTTCTAGATCTCTTTCTTCATAGTGTTTTTCATTCTCTTCTAATCAAATAAGGTAATTTACTGCAACTTATCATTCTCATACTCAACTAATTAATTATTAACAAAATCCTAATAAAATCAATACATAAACAAGGTTTAAGCTTACAAAGAGTAAAAATAAGATACAAAATATGCCAAAAATAATTATTATCAAATGAGATATTTTTAAACCTTAAATATAACTTAACATACAACAATAAGTAATATACACTTAGAATTTGATCAACAACTAAAAACACATTGTAGACATAAAAAAGTTAAAATTTTCTAACATCCCTCATCAATTTTTTTTTTCTCTTTCATATTCTACCAGTCCTCCATTTAGATACGATTTAAAAATTTATTCAAGAAGTACTTGGTTTATACCTTGCACAATTATATATATCACATGTGTAGTGTGTGTAATACTAAAAAAATATAAAATAATGTAATAAATTCTCAAAATTAATTAAATTATATTGAATATATAAAAATTTGAATTGAACTAGTATAAAAGTAAAAAAATCTTTATAAATCTCTCTTCTCTTATCTTCTTATATTTTTAGAATATATTTATATTTTATATTAATTATATATTCTAAATTAATTATTTCAAAAAAATTAAAATATGTTAATACATAATCAAAATTTTAAATCACCAATTCGCTCTCCTGATGTTGCTCACGATTGATAAATAAGTTTATCAGCCCTAGTTATTGATTTAAATTTTAATTAAATTATTTTTATATAAATTTAATAAGAGTGGTTGGTTAATTTGTACGGTGGTTGTAATGCCAAACTTTCATCAAAATTAAGCTAGTTTTATATAGTATAAATTATAGATACCCATGACAATTATTAATTTTAATTTAAAGAAAAATCACGGTTACATTTATTTTGAATTAAAGACATAATAAAATCATTTATTTTAAATTCATAGTAATAACATATAGTTTAAGGGCAATTGCTAGTATTGAAAGCAGTGTGGTACAGAAATGCAAGAGGTTCAGATACCAATTGCAGCATCAAAAAACCAATTTAAGCCAAGCCCACTTAACCCACCCAACTCTGAAACAATAAAAATGGGCTTTTTCTTCCTGCACCCTCACAATTTCCATCTACATTCCCATAATTTTCAAAATTACATCTTAATCTTCCTATAGGTAACTTCCAGATTATCTTTCCTAAAAATCTTCAAGAACAAGCTTTTAGGAATTCATGAAACATAATTTTTCAAAATAAGATTTCCTTTTTCAGAACAAAATTTTTAGAATAAATTATTTAAAACAAGCTTTCTAAAATGTATTTTAGAATGAATTTTTCAGAACGAACTTTCTAGAATATATGAAATGTTTATTAAATTGCATTTAAGGCAAAATGTTTATTAATACCTTCTAGAATGAGTTTTCTAAGACAATTCTTTCTTGTTTTTTTTTTCTCCTCTCAAAGAGCGTTGTAGTAATGGAGACCAAATGTGTAATTGGAGGTACAATGGGCCGTGGTGCAATTAAAGAGGGCATTATAGTCTTTTTCTCGTAGTATCGGGGTGCAGTTAATAATTATGGGACTCTAAACCAAGATCCATCACCATTACCTTTGAGTTAAAAGTTGAAGGTGAATCTCAATTAGGGTTCCGAGAAATCAAGAAAAAGAAAAAAAGAAGATATCATATCTGTTACCTCACTTGCACTCAGGCTGGGTCGTCAATCAAGCAACGTCAATCAAGCAATCCTCACCGAAAAAGAGTGTCTCGTCTACATCCGATTCGGCCACGATTGGGATGAAACCTGCATGCAAGTAATTCTCAATTTCAATTTCAATTTCAATTTCAAATTCATGTCGTGAATTTTTCAATTTCGTGAATCATAAAATTCATAATTGCATATTGTGCATTGTGATGTATTACAAATACCTTTGAATATATTACAAAATGATATTTGAATACCACCATCAAAGGGAGTTGTGAATTTTTCCAAAAAAATAAAGTGAAGAATGATGGCCCAAATGCCCCCAAGGTGCATCACAATTTATAGGTAATGTCTAAGTTCCTTGTTTAAAAGAAAAAAAATATGATTTTTGGATTATAAAAATAAAAATGTTTAGATCCTTGGATGTCTCAGGATTCATACAAAGAGAGTATGATGATCAAATTGTTAGAGTTGTATCACACACAATAGTGAAAAGGAAAAAAAATCACATGCTAGAATTTTTAAGGATAATTCAAGTAGGACTCTTATTAGTCATATTTTCAAGAATAATATTAGCAGAAATAACCTAGGAAAGATGGAATATTCGTCAACAAGAGTTTGAACAAGATTTAAGTTAGAGAAAAAAAAATCAAACTTCAATATCTTAAAGAGAGATTTTAAGAATGAAAAAAAATGAAAGAAAAAGAAAGTTTGAATAAATAATATAATAGATTGTTTGGATTAGCAAATCAAATGAAGTCTCATAAAGATACAATTAATAATAGAAGAATGGTGGATAAAATTCTTGTTAGTTTGACTCAATAATTTTGTTTTAACCACTGAGGTTTTTGAATGTTCTTAGCTAGTTCAAATACAGGTTACTCTATCTTTTTATCAATTTTTTATTTATAACTTTTCTTTCAACCATATTCAGGACCATAATTTTAATCAATTATTGTTTTAATACAGTGCAATCATATATTAATGATAGTTGTTTATAAAGAATGTAACTTGGTCAAATATTTAGGTGTTAGTTGTTGAGATACTAGATTTCAAATACAAATAATTATTTTATTAATTGATTGTTTGTTTGTACGAATGATTATTTTATTAATTGATTGTTTGGTCGTAGTTTGAAACCATAAGGCTTACGTGCTATGACAAAGCTAGTGTTGACCATTGAGTCCAAAACACACAATCCAGTGTTAGATAAGAAAATTATTATTTATATACTTCATTTTACTATACACATCCCTCCAAGCTCAAAGGGAACAAATTTAATCATATATTATTGTTAAGAAAAAAATTATGAACTTATCAACCATTTAAGGTTTGATGGTGTCATTTAGATCCTGTGAACAAAAATTGTTATATTGAGAAGTTAGTAGAAAACAAATTTTAATCTAAACTCATAATATTATTTAAAAAAGGTAAATCTACAAATACTTAAATCTTTTAGAAATGATAGATTTGATAGAGAAAAAGGAAAAACCTCATTTTGAAAAAGAAAGATATTACTACATAGAAAAAAAAGTAATAAATGATCAAACAAATGTTGCAAAATTTATAAAAAAAAAAGAAAAAAGATTATTGAAATAAAGACAAATATTATAGTTGTTGAGAATATTAAAAATTTAAGATTAATTTAGGTCCCGTTAAAAATTCTTCCCAATACAAGTTTCATAGTTATTTAAGATTAATAATATACTCACAAAACTTATCTTTAAATGTTTGAAAGTTCCTCTAAATCTTTGAAATAAACTCCACATCTTTTTAAAATCTTTGCAACACAACCAACAGCTCATGCAAGTAATTTTGTAAAAACAAAGTACGTACAAGCATTTTTTTTTTTTATCAAGAAATATCAAATTTGTTGAATAGACAACTTAGTAGGAGAGAGCTATGTTGCTCCAGACAGGGCCGGGGTAACATCAAAATACTTGTTCTTTTTTATATAATAGTTTTATTAAAAAGCTTATATTTTAAATTTAAAAAAGTTAGTTTTGTTAAAATGAATTAAATTTAACAAGTCTTTCACAAAGTGTATATATATATTTTGTCTTTTTATGTAAATATTTACAATATAGTAATAATAATGAGAATAATAATACTATAAAGAAATTTATATATAACAACTAACCAATATTCTTATAATATATAACTTGGGACTTTAAATTGAGATTTTATGATTCAAAATTCAATTGATAATACATTTTGTAAACATTTTTTAAGTTGTGTTGATATTTTTCAAATCAAAATTGTTATTTCAAATCTGGTAAATTTACACCAAAATTTATGTTATCTAAACATTCTAAACGATTATTTACTTTTTTTTAACCAATTCCATGGATCAATTACCTGATATGAGACTTCATATATTAAATAATTATCATAATTCTAAATTTATACAATAATTATTGTCTAAGTTGTGAAGTTTTTGAATAACAATATTTTAATTCACTCCTACTAAAATATCTTAGTTCCACCCCCCGAATGCTAGGAAAAACGTTACAAAAAGCACTTTATTCAACAAATATTAGTATTTTGGTTTTTTAAATATTTCATAAGTTAATATACTTAGAGAAAATTGTAACTATATCACAAAGGATTGCTTCTATAAATATTCCATTGCTAACCTAGCAATGAGGAAGTCACACTCTGAAAGTGGCAGCCATCACCAGACAATACCTTCTCTGCTTATAGCCCTATAAATAACAAAGGTTTATTTATTTTAATAATTAAATACGTGTTCTACAATTACAGAGAGTTATTGTAGGGAAAATATGACAAGAATGCTATACAAAATTAAAAAAAAATTCAGAGGATATGAGTCTAACTTTGTTCTATATTTATACGGTGAAGTGTCACTTCAAATTAAGATTTGAGTGCTAACATGGAGGGGAGAAAAAACGCCATGGAGATGAATATTTCACAAGATAGATCATACACGACACACACCATGATGTTTTATTTTATTTTCGCCAACTACATTCGTTATTCCTCAATATTAACATAATTTAGAAATTTTAAATATATTAGATATATGATTACATGTTCATTTTTCTCGTGTTAAAGATCAAGGCGATATATGGTTTAAAATTTCATGGTCAGATTAATTAAATTTGTCAGGGTGTTAAATTTTACTCTAGTGACAATTGATGTCTCTATGACCCAAATTGCAGGATTTCATTGAAATGCAACATCAAACAATCTCTTCGAATTACGTCCTCCACAATTATGGAATGATTTGTTAGATAAACCTATCAAACTAGTACCAGAAGTTGTTCAATTTTTAGAGAATAGTCAGATTGGGGGTTCATGGTAATTTTCTGAGAGCTCCTATTATACCCAAACATTCTTAAGAGTTTTGGTATGGTATAATTGGCTTTTGGTCCAATAATTGAATGATTTTGAGCACAGAAAGGGAGAGTAAGAGAGAGAAAGAATTTCTTAGTGTCAAAACCATTAAATTTTCGATGATACCGTATAATTTCTCTTTACTCATTATGAATCTACCGCATATACTTTCATAGGTACTCTTTGAAGAGAAGAGTGGCTCATATGAAGCTCCAAGATACATGTTCATTGCCATGTGATCAAACCTATGTACCTAAAGGTGGTGGTAAACTATAAACAAACGAGGCATCTGAATTCTGTAAAAGATCCCTCAACAACAACAGCAACAATTGGAAGAAAGGTTCCATGTACAACATGAACAAGATGGACAATATGTACAAGATGTACACCATGGACAAGAGAAAGAAGGGAGCCAATTGGAATTATTATTGTCTTTTGAGTTGAAAGGCACTTCAGATTCTTGTTTAATTTGGATGGCAGTAGTGTCCTTAGTCATTCCTGATTCTTGTTTATCTGATTCAAGTTGTGAAACATCCATCTTCATAGAACCCTTTTTTTCTGCTTCTTCTGCCAAACTGCAATAATTCCAAAACAGATTCAAATCAATATGCTTGTACAGTTAGAGCTCAAACTAAAAGACCTTTAAGAGAATTTCAAGACAAATCATAATGCCTCAAAGCATGTGCAGACATCAAAACAGTTAATGCGATGAAAAAAAGCATGGATAACAATAAGGTAATTAGAATGTAAAAGGAGACATGTAGTAAGAACCAAAGAACAACTTTAAGTTGTTTAACTTGATTTGTAAATAATAAATGTGACATCGGTGAAGAGGAGGAAACATACATTAGGGAGGTGTGAGGATGATGCTTTTTACGATTACGATTCCAACAGCTGGAGAATGACGAGCAACAACTCAAACACTTGCAGCTCGGCCACAAACGGCACAACGCCCAGCCACAACTATAAAAGTAGCGTTTCCGTGTTCGCTTCTTTCTGCAATGCACATAGCGGGATATTCCTCAATAATTGGATTCAGCTCTGAAGTTTTGAATATCTATAGATGAACGTCCTTGTAATTTACCATGCTAACAGTGAATATATATGCTTGTCCATAAATTAGTTGTAAAGAATGTGTACAAATATAAGAATTTCCAAATGGACATATGCATGTTTGCTTTCTCGGTCGATATTTATAACATTTTTATTGTGGTCTTCCATAGTATTTTTTGTTAGTGGGTTTGGATTGGTCTCCCATTTTGTATTTTGTATTTTCTTTTTTTAATATAGTCTGAGAATGATGTTGATGATTAATACTCGTTGAGATGCTAAGCTTTGTAGTCAGAATAGTGATGCTTTAACATTCTTACTTTCTATTAAAAAACGTACAATTCATAGAAAATAAATATGATTAAAGAATTAAAGATGAAAATGAACTCACAATGGAGGAACAGGTAAAATTCCGTTGTCACTATGAGAAAGAATAGACACATTGGACTTGGATGATTTCAAACTTTTAGTTCCAAGTGAAGTCTTTGTTTCGTTATTGTCTTCGGTGTGTCTTTCTCCTTCAAACTTGAAAGATTCATATGATGTTTTTGCTTGCAATTCCTCTACAACAACATTCTTTATGGTAGTGTCTATCTCTTCTACATCAACATTCTCTTTGGTAGTGCCTATCTCTTCTAGTATAACTGAAGGGGCTTGGTTATTTAGCTCACCAGATTTGGACAATTCTTTTGACAAGTATAATTCACTATACATAAGCGCTTTTTCTCTGGAGAAACTTGGTTGCCCTATTTGAATACTGAACAGTGATTCATTAGAAGCAATACTCCATTCTGAAGGATTAGTATTTGGTTCAAAAATTGAAGATGGAACAATAGATGCATCACAACTTCCCGATCGATCCATCACTTGGACGGGAGGACTAGCAGTTGGTGACATACCCTTTTGGATGTGGTTCAAATTGTTAACTTCATATGTTGATGTTGGAACTAGAAAGTTGTTGTCAGCGCTCTCACAGCTAGAAACATAATCTTTCCCAGATTTGTTGTACTTACATGCTTCCTCCATTGCAAAGAAATCATCTGATGATGATGCAGATGAAGAGCAAGAACTTCTCCTTCTAGCTGATGAAGATATGCTTTTAGTGCCATCGGTATGTGTGTCAGAGTATTTAGTGTTATGACTTTCAACTTTATTGATGACATATATTTGCTTTTCATCGGTATGCTTTTCTGAATCACTACTGCTTCCACTCTCACGGCTTGAATCTTTACTTCTCGGACTGTCATCGATAGTTTCTGAAAATACTTTTACTTGCTTATCTTGCATGCTATGATCAAATGTCTCTCCATCCATTTGAACACTTTCTACTTCTCTTCCCTCAGAGGATTTCGAATGCTCAGAACTTGGTTTGGGATGTTCCAAATCCATTATAAATTTTACTTTACACTTGACTTACGTTATACTATATCTCCACATTTCAGTCAGGATATTGACATGTAAACTTGAAGTACATTTCCATGTGTATTGCATGAATAAGCTCAAAAGCTCGTCTTTTCTGAAAGAACGAAGATGTTATAGAAAGGTGACAAAGAGTAAGTAAATGGTGTTTCAGGATCAATAAATACCACATGCTAAGAAATAATGAATTATATATCACGTAAAACATTGAAAATTTAGAATTTTATATATGGCCTAACAATTAGAGAAAAAAAAGACCTTGAGGATAATATATTTGTGCTGACTAGTGCTAAATTTTAATGACTTCAAAACATATAAGCATACAATATATAAGACATTTTCCCGTGCAGATCCACCTTAAGAGAAATGATTAAGAATCACACTAACAAAATACCTTGAACATCTAAAACTTAATGTGAGTTCCGAAGCTTCAAAACCTAGATGAGGTTTTAAAAATCATATATCAATCAGTCATATGACAAAATCATAATATATAAGTTACATGCAAAACATCAACTTATAAGTCTGTTTTATGAAATTGAGTTAAACATAAATTCAATCATTAAAATGAATCAGAATCATTCAAAGTTTATCTTAATAAGTTCATTGGAACTACTGTGTCATCTGCTATTGGACTCTTATTAGGTCACCCACGGATACAAACTTAAGATATCAACTCCTCAACAAGAAGGGTTGAATTGGTATGGTCAAATCATAACATATAACTGGTTCAAATCTCAATCGGTTCTATGATGTTAAGTTAAACATAAACTCATTTTCTAAGAAAGGATCCACAACGGTGATTTCAAGGTTTTTGGGTCTCGAGGGTTGCAACACAACTACATCCGTTGTACCTGCAACTTTAAGCAATATCAATGATTGCAACAAAACCACAATTAAAACCTTGAACCTCAATCTCATTATTCCAGCGTCCAATAGCAATATAAGTTTCAACAATTCAACACATTAAATTCAATAAAATTGTCATCATCCCATATCTTGCTTCATTTCTCACGTTCCACATCTCCAAAATGAAACGTGTTGAAACTCGGATACCCCTTTCCAAAATTCTACCTCCCTCCCCATTTTCACATCCATGTTGATTCATTCGTTGGTAAACAGAACAAAAATCAAACACAGAATAATCGAAAAACAAAATGCAAAAAACAAAATAACAAAAAAATTTAGAATTTACATCAAAATTTAAAAATTGTTTAAACCCTATATAAGAAATTAAACGTTTTGATTGAGTAGATGAGAGATGCACCTGAAAAATCACACGACTGAGAAAACAATTTTGTGTCTGAAACCTTCGTTTATTTGACGCTGACGATGGCAGCTAGCAACAAAAAGAAGTTGTTGAATTGGAAAGGTGGTGGCAAAGAGAAGAATGAAATTTTGATTAGAAAGCGAAATGAGAAATTAGGGTTTGCAAGAATCAGACGATGAGAGGGTTGTTGCGACAATATAGGAACTGCGTTTTGGGTTCCATTCTGTTAACAACTATTCATTTGTTTCGCGCCAAATCTCCAACTAATTGTGTTTGACAAGGGTATGTCATGTAACTTCCAGTGTAAGATATTTGTATTTTATTTTTTTAATCAATATTGTAATTAATTTAATTTATTTGCTTTTAGTTTTATGAGATATATATGGAAATGATAGACAACAGAAAAAAGGGTTTAATTTATTTTCAATCCGTGATAAAATTTAGGCAAAATATGATTTTCACCTTTTTAATGAAACTGATTTTACTCTTTTAAATTTGTAAAATTATTATTTAATTCCTTAGTTCATTAACCTTAATATTTAGGGAGAACTAAGTGTACCCAAATTTTATGTATACCTATATATATATATACATATATAATGGGTACAATAAATATTTGTTTATTTAAAAATGGATATCAACAGAGTCTGGTACTATAAGACCAAACCTAACTCACTTTTTGTCTTATAACTTAATTTTATTTGAAATTATTATATTATAAGATAATATTATGTTTAAAATATTTTTATTTGCTTCTTATTTTTGAATGATTTAATATTTTAATTTTAATATTATTTTTTGATTTCTTTTTTTATGTTACGTTTGAGGATTTTAATTGTAAAATTTTAATTTACTTTTAGTATTTGCTTTTCTAAATTAAAAGAAATGTAATTACAAGCAATGATAATTATAGAAATAATATATTTTTATTTTTATATTTATGCACACCATAATATTTTATTTTATGTATGAATATATAATCGTTAAAGGTTTTTTTTTTAGTTTTTAATTATCTATACAGTTTCTCCAATCCTTATAAATTATAAGCTTTTATATATCTGTGTTATTCATTGTTCTTAATGTGTTTGATTAATTATCCTAAGAGAAAAATGGTTTTATTTTTATATGGAATATTATATCCGAGTGGTAGAATAAAAATAAGTGGAACTTTTGTATGAAAAAAAAAAATCGTAAAAGGTTGATTCCATATGACTACATCTTTTATAATGGAGATGTTTTCTAGAAATGATTAAATTTTAAAATATAAATAAATAAATGAAATTTAGAAATTAAATTATAATTTATGACAAATATTTATATAATTTTAAATGCATATAACAAATACACGTAAATTGAAGTAAAATTTTAAAATATAATAACATGTCTTTTTATGGTAAAATGTGAACTTAAACCAAAGATTTTTTTTTTTTTATACTTTACCCGAGAACGAAAATAAGAGAAGAATAAAACAAAATAAATTTTTTTTCTAAGAAAATAAAATAAAAAGTACTTTTTTTCAATGATAAAGAAAAATAATAAAATAAAAATAACCTCAAAATTAACATGTACATGAAAATAAAACTTAAAACAATTGAAAAACTCTTTTTTTTTTTTATATGGTTAGAAAAATTTTGAAATAAAATTTATTCCCAAATTGGGTGTTGAGAAAAAATAATACAATTATGAAACCAGGGTGTGGATAGTGATCCTATTGGCCAAGGCCTAACGTCACAAACTCCTCTCATTGGCAATCGTTTCAAAACCCATGCAAATTCATTTACTCAAAACCTAAATTAAGTTTGGCAAGAAGCCATGGGACATGGAGGTGCAACAAGGACGGTGCGGCTTGGGATCGACGGAGGGAGTCCATGGTGGCGGAGCTCGACAAGGTGCTGACGGTGGTTTGCAGCGAGGTTTCTCAATGACGGTGAGAGCAGAGAAGATAAGATGACACGTAGAGGTTGTCGCAGAACTAGACGATGGTGGCTCGGCGGATTTGGAGCTCCCCCGACGGCGACGACGCAACGAGTATTAAGGTTTTGATGGGGACAAATTACTGTTTTGAGTGACAACATTAAAGGGGTTGACGGTGGCTGAGAGGACGTAGATTTCATGCAGTGACTAGTCAGAGGCTGTCACGATGCCGCGCCTCACGAGCGGAGGCCTAGATCAGAGCTCTTTAGGGAAGATTATGACTGTGAAGTGGGGTGTGAAGCTGTGGTGGACTTTTGGTTGTCTTGTAGAGAAAGATTGGCTTAGTTTTGGAGGTTCTTTGGTGGCTAGGTTTGATGCAGGGAAATGGTTTTAAGGTGGTTGTTGGGAAGTGGCGAGGTGGTGATGACAACCTAGTCAGAGGAGGTGGAGAATGGGTGCACGTGAATGATGAACATGTGTAGCGTGAAAGGTGCAGAGTGATTGTGGGGTGCAGGTGGAGTATTCGACAACGCGAAGGGTGAGGGGGATTTGGCAGTGGCTGTTTGGGTAGCTCACGGTGGTGGAGAGGGCGTAGCTCTCCTCTGGTGGCAACGGTGTTTGGAGGTGATGCTGGTGGAACGGCGGCGACCCTAGGGTGGTAAAATATGGAAAGGAAAGGGCGTTGGCACGAGCGAGTGGTGTGGTTCGTTGTTTGAATGGCTCATGGTAGTGTAGAGGATGTGAGTAGGTGATGGTGCTGCAAAACAGCCGCTTGCGACTGCCACGTTCCACGATGACAGCGGCGACGTCTAGTCTAAGAGAGGCTCGCAAAAAGAGAGAGGCGCAGATGGAGGTGCATGGTGGTAGTTAGGAGGTTTGCTTGGAAGGTGTGGTGAAATGCACAGGAGTAGTGTGATAGATTTTGGTCTATGGGGTGTGGTGGAGATGCAAAGGAGTTTTTTTTTTTTTTTTTTTTTTTTTTCTGTTTTGTGTAGTGCTTTGGTTGACTCATGGTGGGAGAGTTGATTATGGTTGTGACGTATGAGGGAACTTCCCAGTTGACTTTCATGGTGGTGTGGTGCCATGAGGGAGGTGCATGGTAGGAAGAGCGTGGCTGCCGGGGTTGGTGTTTGCATGTGACTTAACATGGTGGCCTTCCATAGTGGTTTGGAAGCAATGCTGCTGTGGTGGTGCGTGGAAGAGGAGAAGTGATGAGGGTTATGAATGTTATGTGCATGAGGGTATATGTGAGGGTGAGGTGCTCATGGTTGGTAAGAGAGATGGTGGGAGTCACGGATGGTAGGTGGAAAGAGGGTAAATTGCGAAGAAGAACGTAAAAGATGCAAAGTTGGCGTAAGTGAGTGTGAGTACGCTGTTTATTGTGTATATGTTGAGTGAAGAAAGTGAAGATTGTACAGAAAAAGTGCACAGGATTCCCTGCAGCGGTTGATGACGTGTTGAAATAAAAGTGGTAAAGCTGGCATGTATAAGGGATTTGGGTAGGATCAGGTGCCAATTGCAGAATTGCAGGCGATAGCTTTTTGGATTTTAGTGGCCATTAGTTGTTTTGAGAGGGACGGAGCAGTGAAGGTGTTGAAGATTTGCTATGTGTTGGATAGCATGTGAAGAGAGATTTTGGGTACATGATAAACTTTCTTTCTTTCTTTACAGAATTGATGATGAATTGTTTTAGGGAAAATGTTTTTTTGATAACCATAAACCTTTTGTCAATTGGTCAATTGCAGAGGTGGATTGTGCGCTTGCATGGACAAGGAGCAATATTGATATTTTATTCAATGTTAAAATATTTGAAATTTTTCATCCTTTTTCCGCAGGGCGTTTGGGAGACGATTCTGCCTTTCTTTGAATTCTTCTTACAGCACACTTAAATTTATTATTTCTATAATTCAGTAATTTTCTTTTTTTATTGATGTCTTTTCTCTTTTTTCTTGCTATCTTTTTTCTATAACTATATTTTATTCTATAAATAATTAAATTAAGAAGACAAGAATATAATGTGTCTAATTCTTAACTTAAATACGTTAGACTTATTTTTATTATAATTAACTTGAGTTCTAATTACACTTTAAATATTTAATATATTTAGTTATGTATATTTTATTTATTTGTTTTAGTTTGGTTAGTTGTGAATAAGTTTCAATTTTTCATCACTTGACAATATTATAATAATAATAATTATTATTATTATAATTATTAAATATTAAAAATGATAGCAATAATTATTGTCTAATTGAATAAAAGTGAGTACCATAAATCCTATTCTTTTCGATGACCGGAAAATACATGTCCATAGTTTGTCTATCATAATAAAAGAATTAAAATTTTAATTATTATAATTAAAATAATTATAAAAATTATTTTTAAAAATTATATTAAAATTATATAAATATAAAATAAATATAAACCTTTTTATTAATTTTATAATTTTATAATTATATTGTAAATTCCTATCAAAATAAAAAAAAATTATAATAATTTGTTTATATAAAAATAATTATAGAATATTCTAATATTTATTTAAAAATATGATTATGATCATATAATAAAAACACTTTTAAAATATTTAATGATATTATTTACATAGGTCAAGGAAGGACACATTTGATTTGTTGGTGAATTTTTCTATGATCAGTGTCTTAAGTGTTCATAAAATGTTATGCAGTCAAGTTGTTAAATACACAAGGTTCAACACATAAATACATATGGTTAAACAAATAAATTTCAGAACATATGGTTAAACAATTAATCACTTAAATACATATGGTTAAACAAATAAATTTGTAGTGAGGTTTTTTACCCAGAACATGTGTGATTTGGTTCCTGTTCAAGTAAGGCAGAGTTGTGGTAAAGAGTTTGGTGGAGAACATCCAATAAATGAAACTTCACATAAATGAATTTTCACTCTTAAACACAAATTAAATTTAAGTTTTTGAGGTATGACATGTGTAATTTGGTAGATAATGCAAAACATGTAAGGATATTACTTATGAAGGTGAGGGAGGAACAAATTTGTTGTATGTGTTGGTTGGTTAAAAAGTTTTGTTGAGTTAAACACTTAAATAGACAATGTTAAACACGTGTATATGCAGTGGTGCTGATGGCGCAGAACCTATGTCCCTTGCTTCATGTTATTGTTAATTGGTGAATATTATGGTGACCCAAGGCAGAATTTTGGTCATTCCCATGGTGCAAAACATGTAAGGATATTACCTATGGAGGTGATGGACGCATATATTTGTTGTCTTTGTTGGTTGGTCAGAAAGTTGTGGTGACTTAAACACTTAAAACATAGTTTTACACACTTGTATGTGCAACGATGTTGATGGCATAGGACCTTTGTCCCTTGCTTCATGTCATTGTTAATTGGTGAATATTATGGTGACCCAAGACAAAGTTTTGGTCATTCCCATGGTACAAAACATATAAGGATATTACTTACAGAGGTGAGAGAGGAATAAATTTGTTGTTTATGTTAGTTGGTCAGAAAGTTGTGCTGAGTTAAACACTTAAATAGACAACGTTAAACACTTGTATGTGCAGTGGTGCTAATGGTGCAGGACCTCTGTCTCTTGCTTCATGACATATTTAAGTGTTCTATCGTGACCCAAGACAGAGTTGTGGTGACTCCCATGGTGCAAAACATGTAAGGATATTACTTATGGAGGTGAAGAAGGAACAAATTTGCTATCTGTGTTGGTTGGTTAGAAAGTTGTGCTAACTTAAACACTTAAATAAACATGTTAAACACTTGTATGTGCAGTGGTACTGATGGTGCAAGACCTTTGTCCCTTGCTTCATGACATTGTTAAGTGTTCCATGGTGACCCACAACAGAGTTGTTGTGATTCCCATGGTACAAAACTTATAAGGATATTACTTATGGAGGTGAGGGATGAATAAATTTATTGTTTGTGTTGGTTGGTCAAAAAGTTGTGCTGAGTTAAACACTTAAACAGACAGTGTTAAACACTTGTATGTGCACTGATGGTGCAGGATATGTCCCTTGTTTCATGTCATTATTAATTGGTGAATATTATGGTGAACCAAGACAGAGTTTTGGTCATTCCCATGGTGGAAAACATGTCAGGACATTACTTATGGAGGTGAGGGATGCACAAATTTGTTATCTTTGTTGGTTGGTCAGAAAGTTGTGCTGAGTTAAACACTTAAATAGACAGTCTTAAACACTTGTATGTGTAGTGGTACTAATGGTGAAGGACCTCTGTCCCTTGCTTCATGTCCTTGTTATTTGGTGAATATTATGATGACCTAAGGCAGAGTTTTGGTCATTCTCATTGTGCAAAACATGTAAGGATACTACTTATGGAGGTGAGGGAGGCATATGTTTGTTGTCTTTGTTGGTTGGTCAGAAAGTTGTGCTAACTTAAACATTAGATAAACAGTGTTAAATAGATAAATGTGCAGTTAGGTTTTTAACCCATAACATGTGTGAGTTGGTTCTTGCTCAACCAAGACAACTTCTTATTCAACTTTTCCATTAAAATTATTTCCTCTTTTAATTGTTTCGTATCTGCATAATTGTTTCTACTTCTTTTCACATATTTTTATATTTATAACTTTACTAATAAGTTTATGCTATGTAAAATTAAATTTTTAATATTTTTCTTAATTTTTATATCAAGTTTTAAGTCTTGTCTATTTTAAGATTGATCTCAGCTAGCATGTTGGTTCAAGTGGTTAACTAAAACATAATTTTTTTTCAATATTATTGTAATTAAAGAATAATGGTAGCTTAAAACTGAAGGATTAAAGCTCTTTCTTTTTTATTTATCCAACCACTCACTACATACAAAAAGAGTTATTACAAAATATAAAAGATGTTAGATACAAACATAATTACATTTTTGTTTCTTTTACAAGACTAACTATTAAACTAACATGGCTTGCTGACCATTGGACTATTACAAAACCAGTTGAATGAACTTAAATTGAAAATGAAACAAGTTAAAAAAGAAAACCTTTGAAGTCTGGAACACACAAGTAACAAAAAAAAATCAACCATACAAGCAAACATGTAGCATAATAGATATGTCAAGCATTAATTAACTACTTCCACATCCCAAGCTTAATACATCATAACAACCTCTTATGCTTATTCTATTCAGTATTCACTAATAAACCATTTTGCTTCCTTTCATTCTCTAACATTGCCATAGGGTTCACTACTCTTGGCCTCCCAATCTTCTTTTCTCACAACCATTTTGTCTAAAAACCTGCATAATTGAACAAACCACAACTTTTTAACGTGCATGAATGTGAAAAAAAAGGGAGAGGAGACATGTGTATGCCATAACCGAAATCTTTCATCAATTATTGTACATAGGAAGGGTATGATTTAAGCAACTAAATAATAATCAAATATCAACAAAGAAGAAATCATTGAAGTTGGCTCAACTAACAAGTCTAAAGTTTTTCAATTTTAAAGGTAACAAGATATACCAGAAATCGGGTTATGAGGATATTAATGGTAAAAAAAAGTTAGATTTGATTCAAACTTCTAAAGTGGAATCTGACAAGAGTGTATATAACTATGTTATTTAGATCTGAACAAAATAGTAATAATAATAAGCTTACACGGTAGAGGGAAAAGAACTAGAACAACTTTATAAATTTTATGTGCATCTCCAAAATTATCAATCTGTAACTACAAAATTATTCACACAAAAATTACAACCAGAACACAACATATTAGAAACACAACTATTAAGAATGATTAAATGTATTGATGAGCAAGTAAACATGCAAGAATCATAAATGCTAACAACAACAAAAGGAAAAAGGATAATTTTACTTATAGCCTTTCCCATCTCTTTAATTTCAAAAAATTAATTATTTGATTACAATTGTCTAGAATATAATCAATGAAGACAAGATCACAAATCTACAATTCCATTATTCAGTTTCTAGATCCAATTGCATCAAAATTGTTCCTGGCATAAAGAAACTAAACTAGGTAACAAAAGGAAAAGAAAGGTAAAATTATCTAAACCCTAATCTAAGCGATTTGGAACCATGAAAAAGAAACATTGTTCTCCTTTGAGAATTGGGCTGAAGCAAAACTGGATTAGAAGGAGAAGGAGTAGAAGCAGCAACCCCAATTTGTTGAGTTTGTTCTTGAACAGAGTTATTGAAGAGATGAGTTATATAGCGAGTGAGACCCTCTTCATCATGTGAGGAACGGGAGAAGGAGAGGTGCAATGTGAGGGAGCCAAGTTAGTGATAAACCCAAACTTTAGACAGTAAACACATCATGCATTTACCCTTATCAGTCTCTAGAACAATAAACCCTAAACCTTTATCAATTTCACCCACCATGCAAAAAAATTAACCTACAAAAGAAAAACTTATCACAAGACAAGCTACACCACACAAAGACAGAGACAACATGCAAGAGGGAAGCGGAGTCACATAGAAAAAATGTACCTGCACGGAGGTAGAGTAGCAAAAGAAATACCCCGCTTCCAGAGAGACGGAGTCATGACGAGAAGAAAGGGAAACTTATTTGGTTCGTTCGATGCCACGATGACGGAGGAAGGACGTGCGGATGATTGGAACTGGATGGGTTCAGGTTGGATTGCAAAACGATTCCTATGAGGCACGAAGGTCGTCTGACTGATTGGAAGTGGGAGAAAAACGCTGGGACTGTTGCGACACTGAAATGAATGAAAGAAGAAATGGTCCCCAACTCTAATCTTCAATCCATACCACGCTGGACAGGTAACGACACGTCATTTACAAGTGTCCACGTTAGTGCTACGTGGGATTGTCATGTAGTTATACTGCCACGTAAGGTTGGCAGTATATCATTACTCTTGTTTTAGCAAAAGACAAAATCAAATTTGATATTTAAGTGGGTATCATTACTCTTGTTTTAGCAAAAGACAAAATAAAATTTGGCTATTTAAGTGGGTCCACAATGATTGATGGCATATGTGAAGAATGATGGAAAAATTGGGTCTGATGGCTATATGTACGTGATGAAAGCAAAACCAAATTGAACTTAAATCTTATTTTTTTATTATATAATGAAACTACATTTTTAAATATTTCAAAATTAAAATGAATATGATGAAGTAAATAATAAAACGTGAACTACATATCATATTATTATTATTATTTATATTTTCCCATTTAATTAAACTAAAATAGAAGTAATATATATATTTTTTATTTTCTAAGATGATAAAGAAGATAAAAACTTAAATCATATTTTTTGATTTTTTTCTTAAAATGGAATAAAAAGAAAAAGGAAATCCTAAAAATGTAAATTGTATATTATTTAATAAACAAGCAATAAAATTTAAACTAAAAGATGATTTTTTTTAATTTTTCAAGAATTAATCATAAACATTTATTTTTCTTTCAGATAAAATTGGGTGTTAACACTTATTTGCTCTTTAGGGATTTCAATCTTGCTCTTGTTGATCCAAATGCTTCTTGTTCATTTATTTTACAAAATTAATGAAATTTAGAGTAAAATTTGATGAAAAACTCAAGTAACAAATTATTTATAAAAGAACAAATTATTTATAAAAACATGTGATTTAGCAGGTTCCAAATTTAGAAGGAATTTATTTCATTATGAAAATAAATCCAAAAATATCATATAATTTAACTTTATCAACAATGCAAGTTTAACATCTAAATTTAAAATCACTTATAGTAAGAAGATCAAGATATCCACAATGTTAGAACTAATTTGACAAACTAATACAGTCAATAATAAGATAAAAATCGCATTTTCACTTTGAATTTGATGACTTTATTTTCTACACTCAAAGTATAGCTTACAAGTTTATTTTATTTAAAACTTTCTCATGTGATTTGATTTCCTAACTTAAACACAACATTAATATATAGTTTAAGCAAATATTTTACACCAAGATTTGTTGTGTTGGAATAACTTATTCACATGAGATAGGAAAGTTACTCCCCTTCTTTACAACATATATTTAAGCAAGAAGAATTAAGAGGAAAAAAAATTAATAAAGTAATATATGATTCATAACATAACTAATAAAAAAAAACATCATGTTAAACACAATTTGTGTGTCAAACCATAATACCATTAATTGATGCATAAAATTTTTAATGAATTAAAACACAAAAACAAACTAACAACAAAATTACGGACAAAATTAGAAATAAAAATTTAAATTTGTCATGAAAATGAACTACCAACAAAGTTATCAACAAATTTTGTTATGAAATCAAGCATAGTGATGTGCTAAGATGACTTAAATCAAGTTCAATTCAAATGCTTCTTGAATTTTTACCAAGGATTAAATCTATGCTTTGGCGACCAAATGATAAAGTTCAATTATGAAATGGAAGCTTAGCACATGAAAGCATATAAAATCATAAAATTAGGTCAAGAATTAAATCTCTTTTGTCCTTATCTTAAACTTGAATTCATAAGTAACTTAAGTCAATGATTCCAAAACAACATAGATAAACATATAAGGAATATGGACAAAAAAAGAAACTAAGAACAATAAAAGGATTTAAAAACTCATGACTAAATATAGAATAAGAATTGGCGAGAATAAGTAAGAATAAAACATGATAATGACATAAATTAAAGAAAAAAAATTAAAAAGGATAAGGTGAAAAAGACATAGAGAATGGAGAATCACATATCTTAGAGTTAAAGCTTCATATCTAGATAAGTATCTTTAAGAATCACCGCTTGAATCTTGAGAAATTAAGATAAGACTCAGAGGAAGAAGAATAATCTCACAAGTATATCAAAACTCTCTCAAATTTAATATATCATACCAGTGATTACAACAAGTGATAATGGCTTATATAACAATGATTGTTGAAACCCTAGAGCTTAACCCCAGTATAGCTTCTTTAGGAGAGTTTTGATGATAACAAAAATAACACAAACTTTGTTTTATACATACTTCACTCACATGAACATTCTAATATGTGTTTGATGCAAGCTTTAGTTCTTCAGATCATTTATCCTTCTCATCATACTTAGTATGTCTGGTCTCTTATGAAGCATAACAACATCAGACGAAGCAAAGTATGATAGATGAAGTGTATTAACATTAAAGCATGTCAGACAAAGCACACCAACGTCAAACAAAATTAAGCTCGTTAAACAAAAGAAAGTGTGTTAGACAAAGCATATTAGTGTTAGACAAATCAAAGCATGTTAGATGAAGCGCATTAGCATCAAATGAATCAAAAGCACATTAGACAAAGGCACAAACATTAGATAAATATTTCTCTCTTTGTGACTGTTCTAATTCATAAGGTTGGCTTTCAAGAAGCTTCCTCACTACTAATAAATCTCCTTCACAGGGAAAAACCTCTTCCACATAATCTAGTTTATCTTCTTAACAAGGTGAAGAAGGAGTATCATTGTAAGTACTATATATGTCTTGGCCTTTTAAAACCATCATTTCTTATAGGGACATTGATAAGCATTATGCTCCGTACCAAGACACCTAGAGCAATTTGTCCTAATTTCTTTGGAAGGTTCTCTATTTCTCTATTTTTCTTTTTCTTTTTCATTCTCCTTATCTCTTGACCATTCATACCTTGATGTGAACTTGGAGGGGTAACTCTCCCTCTTATGGTCTTCTTTAGGAGGTGAGGTAGTAGGGTAGTCCTTCCTATACATAATAGGCCTTCTTTTAATTTGTTGGTCTACCCTCATACAAAGTCATTAAAATCATTAAAGGACAATAGTTCAAACTTATCCCTAATCTATAGGTTAAGTCCACTTTGTAACCTAAGATTGGTTATTCTATCTTCTTCCCTAATTTGTGCCATTATTATTAGTAGCTCCATTTGTTGTCTATACTCCTTTATACTCATATTATTATTTTTTTGTTAGAGTCTTTGGAGTTTTTCCATTAATTTCCTATTATATTAAAAGGGTACATGCCTTCTTATTAAAGCATTCTTAACTTCATTCCAATATCTAACTTGTGACTCATTATGTATTCTTTTGTCTCACACTAGGGACGTCCACCAATACATAGCATGCCCTTGAAAGCTTACTGTAGCCATATACATCTTTCTTTATTCATTTATTTGATGGCAAACAAAAGTTGTTCAACATTCATCTCTCATTCTAAATATTCTTCAAATTATCTTGCCACAAAGAGAAAAAATGTCCATTTTAGGTTTCTTGGGATAAGTTTGATTTCTAGGCCTATGACGGTGTCTAGAGGATAGTTGATGGTAATCATCATTGTGATGACTACTATATGCTCCTTCATTTCGAGATGAGTAAGGGTCTTGATGATATTCTCTACTTTTATTTTAACATATATTGTTTGCTCCTAGGTTTGTCTTCTTTTTGTTGCATAAGTTAAGCAATCATGCCCTAAGCAATCATGCCCTAATATCTTCTATATTTTCTTTAGTATTTTCTCTTAAGTATCTTCTTTCTTTTCTAAAGCTCATTTGTTCATGGTCCTTAGTATCTCTATAACTACCATGCACAATAGAATGATGAGAATTGTCACTCACTTTTTATCAAAAGATTTTCACAAGTTTTGAAAGGTTTTCACAAAAATAGAGGGACAAAATTTTGTACGAAAAATTTTCGTGTAGTGCATGTTCTCCTAATTAGATCGGGACTAAGACTATTATATGTGTTGAAATGAGACCTAGTTTTGGCCATAAAATTTGGGTACTAACGGAAATACACAAAAATAAAGAAATTAAAACTAGATAAACATAAACTAGACAAATGTCTATATGAAAGATGACACTAATGAGCTTCTTAAAACACTTCCACGAATCAAACGCCTAACTATTATACCGTTATTAATAAAAAAAATTTGTCACAAGTTTTTTCTGATTTAATGTATAAAACAAAGAAGTTGTTACCGAAAGAAAATATAAAATATACCGTCCTTCCACTAAAGAATTAACAAGATTGAAATATATATAAATACAAGTTAACTTTTTAAGTCTTCTAATTAAAAACTACAAATTAAGTATTTGAAACTTATCTAACTTTTTCGCATGCCTTTAAACTATTTTTTATTTTTTTGCATAATATAATTTTCTCTTATAAACATTCAAAGAAGATTATTCTACCTAATTAGAGACAATTTTATCAAAATTTTGACTTAGCAGTGATATCTTCTTTTATGATTTAGAAAAATGTATAGAGTAAACTTTTTATTTTCTTATGTAGTAGAAGTTTTTATCCATTGTTATTAGAAAAGATTAAACTTTATTTAAGAAAATTATATTTTTTTGTGTATCTTATTGTTAATATATTTGAAATAAAAGTATGAAAAACATTTTGAATGATTACATTAATAATAATTTTAAGTGATAGATAGTAGAAAAGTATACTTACATATTATTATTATTATTATAAAAGTTAATTATTATTATATTATTTTATACTAAACAATTATGTTAATTTGTATGAATCATATACTATAGAAATCTTGCATTGCCTATGAAAAAATTGTATAAATTTACTCCAAAATCTTGTTCTCTTTCCTGAATACATCTTAATGTATTCATTCTTAAAAGGCGACACCGCATCGAATAAACTTTTGGGGGTAAAAGTGCAGAAAAAATCACTCAATTAATTATTTTTAGTTATTCTGTTTATTTTTAAATCTTATTTTATTATATTTTAATATAGAAAATTGAATTATATCATAGTTGTAAAAAAATTATAATTTATCAACTATTATTAATTTCTATCTTTTATGAGGCTAAAAAGGACAGAGTAAAGAAACATAACCTTAGTATATACTAGGAATTGCATTTATACTTCATCAGACAAAACAACTAGATTTAGGAATCTACAAAATCCACAAGGGGAACCCTTTGGGATCAGGATCACAGATTCACAGCTATTCACATATACAACTTACAAATAAAGTTGTCGAGCTGTTCTGCTCTTTTTCAAAACAAATAAAAAAGTTAAATCGAAACCCGAATTTTCATAATCAAATACTTAAAGGCAATTCACATGAAAAGCGCTTGAATTCATCATTTCTAGTAATGTAGTGTTTTCTTCGTCTCTGTTATCTGAGAATAGAAACCCATTCGCAATCTTACTGCAACACATCTTCCACCTTTCGAACCTTTTCTTCATATTGTCAACCTTCAGGTAACTTTGCTTATTCTTTTCTGGGGTTTCGGGTACTCCACTGTTTGAATCTAATTTGACAGCAATTGTTAATGTGGCGGTGGTATTTATGCAAAAGATGAAATCTTGTGTGGACTGTGGAATGGTGGGTGCTGTCAGTAGAAGGTTAAAGGGGTGTTATTGATGATGGTGAAGTTAGGATTTTGAGTGAGATTTAGTTCAGATGATGGAGAAGTTGACTGTTTCGTTTTGTTTGAGCTGTGTTGAAATTGATCGAAGGACTCTGTAGTGTGAATAGCTAAGTATCTGGCTGAGTTACTGGTAAAACAATTTTTTTTGAAATTGAAGATATGCTATGTATTGAATGATGGTAATTATCACAGCATTGAGTTTTTCCCCCTTTAGTTTTTTTTTTTTTTATTTAATTGATTGCTTCCTTTTTTATTGATTGGTGATTTATGCTAAGTTTTTATTATTCTATTGAATTGAAACTACTTGCTTGCTCCTTCAATAAAAGCATGATATGTGGTTAAAGTACAGTATTTTTCCTGTTTGTTAGTTTTCTTATTTGTTCATGCGTCACTTTGTTAGTTTTCTTATTGGTTGCATTCAATTCTTCTTCTGGGGGCATGTGCTTGTTCAACGAACTAGCACATTGGTTCTATCTCATCTTCCAATTTCAGGTTGTATTTTGAGAAAGGCACAACGTATGGTATGGTTCTTGATACAGTTTACCAGCTGTATATCAAGGTTGTGGTGGAAATGATTGCCGAACAGTGAATACTGATGGAGACTACCTCAGTAGAAAATTATAATGCAATTGCTATGGATGAAACACAAGATCAGTACTATTCTTCCAGTCTACCTGAGATTTCTTTGTCTCATGATGTTGGTGAGAGGTCTTATTCCAATGGGCAAATAAATCGTGGGACCGGTATATCAGGCCTGAAGAAGAGAGGTCATGGAAGTCGCTCTTGGATTAAAATAGGTCGGGATGGGAATTTTCAGACTGTGACACTTGACAAGGCAACTATAATGAGACATTGTTCTTTGCCTTCTAGAGATCTTCGGCTATTGGATCCAATGTTTATTTATCCTTCTGCAATATTAGGACGGGAGAAGGCTATTGTAGTCAACCTTGAGCAAATCCGATGTATAATCACTGCTGATGAGGTCATCCTGATGAATTCATTGGATGGTAGTGTTGGTCAGTACAGGTCAGAATTATGCAATCGCCTTGAGAATGAAAGAGCTGGTAAGGAAGGATACAAGCTCATATTGATGTAACATACATTTAGGTGCAAGGAAGACTCATGTAAAAAAAAGTGTCTTATATTTATCTAGGTTTATTATAACAATTTTAACTTACCTAGTGGTCTTTTCTGCATGGACACTGTTAGGGAATGGATGAAGAATGATAAGGATTTTTTTAGCTGTAAAGTCTTTTCTTAGTAATACTTAAATCTGCTATATTTCCAAGCTATTAAGAGTTTTTTTAAGTTTTTTTGATGCAGGTAATTACTGCATATAATTTCTTACTTTGTCTCCGATTTTGAACAGATGATCTACCTTTTGAATTTAGGGCACTGGAGTTGGCTCTAGAATTGACATGCACATCTTTAGATGCTCAGGTATAAATTGACCTAAAGGTCTACATTATGGTTGTGAATATGATAGTATATTCTAATTTTTTCTATTTTACATTGAAATGGTAGCAATGAGTTTATATGCTTGCCAGTATTATGGTTAAATTACTTCAAGATAGGAAATATTTTCATCATCCATTCTAAGTTTTTTCTGCAAATTCAAATAATCCATATAACTTGACCGCAATTACACTTTATTGACTGCCCACTATATTTTCCACCATTCACTGCAATCAAGAGTCGGGCTGGTTAAAGCCCTAGGATCAATTGTGCGTAGCTCTCAAGCAATATAGGGAGACAAAAGAATGTGCAAGAGATCTGAAATACAAACAAAAGGGTGTAGGTCTTCTAGCTAATATCTTAGGAAAATTTAAGAAAACTTCTATTATTAAGGAAACTAGATCTCTTATTACAGCCAAGGGGTCTATTTGTATAGTATGAAACCCTAATGAAAAACAAATCCTAACCCTTAGTTCTATATCCAAATCATCTAAAAACCTGTAGAAACTAATAGGCATAAATAATAGAACAGAAATCCATGGTAGTAACTAGTACATGTCTCAGTGAAGGAAAACACTTCTGGGAAGAACTAAGGCAGCATAACTAGAAAAACACAAGAATCCAATGAAAGAAGAGAGGAAAAGAGAGAAGAAGAGGATTTTCTGGTGTATGCAAAATCTGTCTTAAAAGAGGTTATTTATAGAGTGATTATGTGGAATAACTCCCAATAATCATTAAATAAGAAATAAACAGGCAGATAAAATGTTGAATACCAAAACATTAGTACGCATTAAATTAAATTAAAAATATATCTAACAGAGTAATGGCTCAAAACCATAATATGGCACGAATAATGGTAACATTTAAAAATGTAATCTGACTCAAAATATAATGGCTTTGTATTAAAAAATATTTTAGTTAAATCACATTGTAAAAACACTTATGTGCCTCACTATCACATGTGCAATAGAAAATCGAAACAAGGCAATGTGAGACACTTCCTATCATTAGCTAACTATATCTACTAATTCTCTTGGAAACTAGGGCACATTTGTAATGATCCAATTCCTAACCAAATCAATTTTTTGGTTCATAAAAAATTTGTCTAGAAAAGCATTAATCAATAATAGATTGCTGGGCGCTAATCCATTGACCAATTGGAGTAAGACTTACCGTTTGGTTAATCAATAACCATTAACCTGATTTGCCTTATTCATCTGATAATTAATTATGTGTCACCATTAATCAATCCATCCTCATAAATTCAAGAATTGCCAATTCAATGAGCTAAGTGCAATGTAACAACCTAATGAACGGAAATACAACATTTTCAACCATAAAGATCCAAAAGATAGTAGAAAAAGAAAATAAACAGATAAAATCCCTTTTTCCATGCAGCAATTACCTCAAATCTTTAAGAATACTTGCTTGATGTTTTGAGATTATATTAAATCATTTATGCTAGACTTCTATAAAAGCTAAAAATAAAAATAAAAATCCAAAATTTAAGGTATATTCATAACTTCACAAGTAATGGATAGAAATTATAATTTAAGGGCGCCTTTGATTTGGATCTTGAAAGATTTTTTTATAAAAATTCTCCTAGTATCAAATTGAGACTCTTGAATGATATAAATAAGCACTGTGGTTTGTTCAGTTAAATTATCAGAATTTATTTAAGGAAAACAACAAATTTTGGTGATGTTTTAATTGAGATTTTTTTAGAACTTATAACAAGTTGTTGGTATTAAAAAGTATACAAATTTTGATGTATTATTTTTAAGACAACTTATATTACTTTTTAATAGGATGTGAAAATATTATACCATCAAATTAATCTCACCCAAAACCTTGAGACTTTGCTAGACATTTTTTCCCCGGCTAGTTGTCATACTTTTTTCTCTTTGTTTAAAGCCATATAGACATTCATGTGTAGCAATTGATAACTTAATTTGCAAGGATGTCACTATGATAAATTTGTATTGAACCACGAGACGAGTCTTCAACTTCGGTATTACTATATGACAAAGGTCATAATTTTAAATCTATTCTTCACATATTGTGAATGATGAGTAAAGATTTTGAAGTATTATGAAAGATGTTAAGATGATCAAAGATGGGTGTCTCCAATCTATTGTTCCTACTCTTTTGATAAGGATAGGGAGAGGATTACATCATTATTTCCACCAAATTTGAGACTGAGATTGGATATAGTTTGTTTGGATAGAGTTTCTTTAAATTCATGCCTCAGAAAATATATCTCTATAATTATCTTCATCAAATCCTTTTGTTGACATCTTCATAAAATCATTTCAGTTAATATCTCCATCAAATGTGCAGACCTATTTTTCATCTGAACTCATCTAATTCATTAATTTTGTTATAAAACAAGAGAAATTGGGCAAAAACCAATGCAAGATTTAAAATTAACATATGAAGTTTCATCCCCCAAGAAATACGTAGGAGTGAATGTTTATTACTGCTCTCATATCTTAATTTTATCTTAGGACCTAGGTCATTGTAGTGTAAATTTAAATGGCTCAAGACTAGTTATAGTCGTTAGCTTGTATTTTGTAAATGGTTGTTTCAGTGTGGAATTCTGGTCATTGTGTTTATGTCACATTATATGCATAGCTAAACGCATAGAAAAAATGATGTTGAATAAGCTTGTATATTAAGAAGGATTTTGATTTGACAGGTAAACGAACTGGAAATGGAAATATATCCTGTGCTAGATGAACTAGCCTCATCTATCAGTACTCTAAATCTGGAACGTGTTCGGAGATTTAAAGGTCACCTGCTTGCTTTGACTCAACGAGTTCAGAAGGTTGATCAGTGTAGAATTATTAGCCTTGATTAGTATTCTCAATTTTCTAGCTTTCTATCACCTGCAACTAGTAAATTATTGTTAATTCCCAGGTTCGTGATGAAATAGAACATCTTATGGATGATGATGGTGACATGGCTGAGATGTGTCTAACTGAGAAAAAGAGAAGATCTGATACCTACACTATTAATGATGGTTTTCAAACTCATGCATCTGGTAGAGTGATTTCAAAGTCTGCTCCTGCTTCACCCGAGCGAACAATTAGTGGAGTCCAGATGTTGCAAAGGGCTTTCAGCAGCATTGGAAATACTAGTAAACATGGTAGCTCAATTGGCTCGTCTGATAATGGGGAAAGGATTGAGCCGCTGGAAATGTTGCTTGAAGCATATTTTATTGTCATTGATAATACTCTTAACACACTATTATCGGTATGAGAAGTTTTACCTACTCAGCTGTAGCATTAGAATCTACTCATGTTGCTTATAACATAGGGTATCTTATGTTGGATATCATAGTATTTAGTAATATAAATAAGGTACCTGTATAAACATTAAATTACCTCAGGCATGCCTTCACCCAATCAGCTGTTGCATTGTGATTTTTTTCTAATGAGTAGCAGCCACAGTGACATTTTATGTTAACTAATAGCATATGGTTTTATTATTTAGGCGTGGTGCTTCATGCAAATGCTAAGTATATGTTTTTTTCTGCTGGTAATGCAGCTCAAAGAATACATTGATGACACAGAAGATTTTATCAACATAAAATTGGTATGCTGAGATTAACAATTTGCAACATTCTACTGAATATTCCTTTATTTCTTTGATTCTCTAAACTGTGTTCACAGGCAGCCTTACTTTTCACTCTATTTATTACAGGGAAATATTCAAAACCAGCTAATACAGTTTGAGCTGCTTCTTACGGCTGCTACATTGGTAGCTGCAGTATTTGCTGCTGTAGCAGGTGTATTTGGAATGAACTTTGAAACCACAGTTTTTGACTATCCATCTGGATTCAATTTGGTTTTGGTAATTACTGGTATTTTTTGCATAGCAATGTATTTCGCTCTCCTATTTTATTTTAAGTACAAGAAAGTGCTTGCAGCTTAAACTTCACAGCAATAAATTCAGTGTACCAAAGCCATATTGGTGAAGGTGACAGCTTGCAGCCGAGTATAACATCTATCTGAATGTGAAATAGAATTTACTCATAATTAACTGCTTCAACATGGCTGGATACGTTGAATCTTTCACCATTTTATCAATCAAGATGCCATTGTTATACTTTGGCAACTATCCATGGTGCAGGCCAATATGTCTCTATAATCACGTGATATATTGAAGGCGTCATAAACCTTCCCATCTCGGCTCTTCTTGTACTCAAACAGCAAATTTGAATGATCAAAAGCAGTTAATTTTACAAACCCATAGTCATAGTCCTTAAAGATGCTCAATTTTGTTTCCACGGAAGTAAATGTTGAAAGGCTTGCTCCACCACCACCAGCAACAATATGTATTGTCCCCTTTAAGGTTCCCTTATAGTGGTGTTTCTCTTCATTAGTACAGATATTCTGTTGCAAAATGTAAAAAAGTACTTGTTAGTAGAGTAAATACGCTTTCTGTTCCAATTTTTAGGTTTAAATGATGCTATTTGTGGCAAGTAAATGGTATTTGTTTCATTTTTGTCAAGAAGAGCACAGTAGGGATTAAGGAACTTGACATTTTGATTTCTTAACTCTTAACTATGGATGTAGTGTTGTTAATGTACGTATTAGCTTTATATTAAAAAAAATGAATGGAATAAAGCACAAGGTTGAAGAAACCTGGTATATGGGGCATGTCCTCTCATAATTGTGCACATGGCCATATATGGCAATGTCGACCTTGTATTTCTGCCATAGCTTTTGAAGGCTCTCCCTCCCCATTGGTTCAGCAAATGATCCCTCTTCTGCATAACAGATACAAGAGGAGTATCCAAGTACCCTATGTGCAAGGAAAATTAGCCAAGGCTGTTTTTGTCTGTCAACTGAAGAGAAACAATGCTCAATGAACTTGTATTGTTCTGTACCTTCCCTCCAATCATGTTCAGTGTCAGCAATACAGAAGCGGAACATGCCATAGTCAATTGAATACCTAGTGAAAGGGTGTAGAAATGTAACATTTTCCAAATACCTGATGAATTATGTTGAATATTTTCTATTACCTAAAGCTTTGAAACCAAAAGCAACCATTAGTGAACTTTATCATAAAATTATGACAATGGCTCATTACTTTAACCTTTCAATTAAATCCAAAACATATTGACTATTAAATCCATCTTGAGATGTTTTGAATTAGATTCAGGACTCAAAGTAAATCTGCATAAGAGCTCGTTAGGTGGGGTGGGAGTAGAAGTGGGGTAGTCTACAAAGGTATGCAGCCATGCTCAATTGTAAAATTATGAAACTACCATTTGTTTACTTGGGAGCTCCAGTAAGTGGAAAACACAATAAAATTTAGTTCTGGAATGGGGTGGTAGATAAAATTAGGAAAAAACTATCTAGTTGGAAGGGGAAGTGTATCTCTATGGCTGGGAGAATTACGTTGATTAAGGCAGTTATATCTTCATTACCTCTATATATGTTCTCTCCTTTCAAAGCACCTAAAGCTGTTTGCCAGGAGATTAATAAAATACAACGTCAATTTTTATGGGATTGGGATCAGGATAGGAAGAAAATTGCTTGGGTGAGCTAGAAGACTGTATGTATGGATAAGGATAAAGGTGGTTTAAGGACCTAGAAAGTTTCAATGCAGCTCTTATTGGCAAATGGAAATGGAGGCTGAGAGTAGAAGGTAGAGGGTTGTGGAGTGATATTATCACCTCAAAATATGGATCTTGGAGATCACTTGACACCCAAAGTCACAATAGTAAGGAATCAAGATGGTGGAGGGATTTAAGAAACACGTGTCAAGGGAAAGGAGATAATTCCTATTGGTTCAATGAGAAACTTAGATGGAAAGTAGGGAGTGGAAAGAGTTTTATTTTGGGAAGATAAATGGGTGGATGAAAAACCTCTTAAAGAAGCATTTCCCAGGCTATATTCCAACTCAAATCAAAAGATGCAAAAACTGGACCAGGTAGGAGATTGGAAAGATTTAGAGTGGGTGTGGAACTTAAGATGGAGGAGAGAGTAGTTTGAGTGGGAAAAAAGTTTGGTAGAAGAGTTTGTTAGGAAAATACAACAATGCAAGCCCAACAAAGATGTGGATGATGTATGGGAGTGGGGAGATACTTGTGATGACATATATTCGGTCAAGGAAGCATAAAATAATATTGCATTTGGGGAGCAGGAGAGGGCCAATATTGTGTTTCATAAAATGTGGAAAATGAAGAGTACACCATCTTCCTTGATCTATGGATGGAGGGCATTCCAAGACAGGCTGCCAACAAAAGATAGACTAAGTAGAGTAGGGATACGTCTACAAAACTCTCTATGCTGTTTGTGCAATAGTAATGAAGAAAGTGTGGAACACCTATTAGTTGCGTGTAATGTGTCGAGTCTCATTTGGAACATATGCGACAAATGGTTTGGGATCCAAACAGTTCATCATTGTACGCCAATTGAACACTTTTTGGGTTTTTGCCACACAGGGGTAGTAGGGAAAGGATTTAGGATGAGAGGCATAGTTTGGCTAACCATTATCTCTTTAGTATGGAAACATAGGAATGAGATAATTTTTAGAAATAGGGTATGTGATGCAGTGGAGGTGTTTGCATTCACACAAGTTAAAACGTGGGCTATTATTAAAGCCAAATTTGACAAGGTGGTTTTCAGCTTTTCAGAATGGTGCATAGATCCTTTATCATGCATTAAAATGTCTTCTTAGGGGCGTAGGGATGGATTTGAATTGATATATATCTTTCATACTCAATTTAAGGTATCCCATCTATATCAGGTAAAGGTTATTCATTTATTACCCGCTACTGTACTTTATGTTTTTGTACAGGTAATGTTTAGGGATGGATTGGATTACTTCAGCAACTTTCTCGCATGAGTAAGTCTGCTTTTGTGTAATGGTTGTTCGAAGGCAAAGTTGAGAAGACATTTAGCAACTCTGTTTTGCTGATTAGTATAGTTTCTTTTTTTCCATGTAACAACGCCTCTATTATGCTTTTACATTAGCCTCTCGTCAGCATCTCTTTTTGTTTCCGGGGTTTTTTTTAGCCTGCACTTTAAGTTCCATGCTTTTCTTTTTTTAGTACTGTTTACCTATGTCTCTTTTTTTAGGCTTAAGTATCTTTTGTATATAGGTTGGGGTAACCCATTACCCTCATTTATTAAATTTTTATTGCCGATAAAAAAAAAACTTTAACCTTTCAATTTTTAAAAACTATTTTTTTTGCCATAACTAAAATAGTAGTGATGGTGCAAAAGTTGAAAGCATCAATACTATATGTCTTTCTAGAATTAATTTGATTATTTTGAATGACATTGTAATTCTTAGTAATTCATTTTGTTCATACCCTAATCATGGAAAATCATCAAACCCAACAGAAGATAAACATTCTACACGGGAAAAATCATACCATTTACAAAATTTATTTCAGTGATTATCATCTCAAATGGAGGTCATATTATCATACCAAACCTTAGCCCTGTTTGAAGCAGGGGTGTAGAACATAGTCTGTGCCAACACACCACATTCTCCTCCAGAATCCATGTTCTCGTAAAAGGAGCCTGTTCCAGGCCAGTCTCGCTCATGGTTCCCGCTGTAAGGGCAAAGACACCACAAGAGTATAATTATTATAAATATATAAAATAAAACACATCTTAGGCTAATTTTTTGGTAAGCTATATAAAAACCTTGCAATCATGTAAGGCACAGCTGACGCAATTGGCTCCACCTGTGCTGTAAATTGATCCCATTGAGAAAGGTAACCATTTGCATAACATATATCTCCAATATGGAAAACAAGGTCAATGTTTTTCAGGTCCTGGATAAGCTGCAGAGTAGTGTTGATTGAGCCATGCTGGAAATTGTTGTATTCGTTGGAACCATCAACTTCTTGCTGCATGGTTAACTATGCATCAAATACTCAGAATTGACCTCATAGGCACAAGGTTTTAAATTATAGTAGTGTTTAGTCTCATCAAGATTGTTGATATTGCAGGAAATTATAGACAAATATGGTTGATGCAGCCACATGCAAATTGCAACTATTGTATTGTTAACAACTATATCTTACACCTAAACAATCATACACTTAATATGCAGAACACGTGAAACTATGGCTTCCTCTTGAAGAATGAGTAAGGAAACAGGTCTTATCATAAGCATTCATTCATTCTATACTGTATTCTTTGGTTTGATACCATAGACTAGAATTTTGACTGGCCAAGAAAGATAGAATTGATATAATATACTGAATATGAGCATATATCACAATTTAAGATATCAACAGCGTATAGTAGGACCAATGTCACTGAGAAACATGACAGATGCCATTCATTGAATATATACATGCATAATTTTTCAGTACAGTTCAAACCTTCCCCATATCTCCAAATATGACTACACGCTGTAAGGACTTCTGTCCAGGAAAAGGAGGTGCTTTGAACTGATAGTTTCCGCTCCAGATAAATGTAGCATTGTTTAATTTGTGTCCTATCTTGTACTCATATCTGCTCAATCATCAGCAAGCACAGTTAAATTATCTTGACTTCACTATAACAAACATAATTTAAGTATAAAAATATGGTGCAACACTATAGGTTTTACCTAGTTACGAGCTCGATAACAAAAGGATAGTTGTTATTTTTCATTGGCTAACAGGTCTAAATCTACCTGAAATCTAGCATATAGCAACAACGCAACAAGATAACAAGAATCTACTAGGTGGTGTTCAACCATAATAGATAACAGTATCAAATAAAAATGTATGGCTTCAGAGTGAAGTTCTCACAAAATTAAGGAAAAGGTAATGTACTATAAAGTAAAACAAAATTTGAATATCAGAATTATGGATATGCCGTACACCTTTCCACAGTTCTTTTAGATGACTTGTGTGTATGTATCCAGGGTCACGCCATCCCACTGTTCTTGCTGGTGCACCTGTTCACAAATAGATAATGTTAGTGTGCAATGAGCAACCTTTTTGAAAATGATAATCCATCAAACTGAATGATGACTGTATAAAATTTACAGGTAGATGACTTCCCTTACCACACATGCTTTCGCTAGTGAAAGTCAGTGTCTCAGCTGGTGAATGCATATGATCCCCTCCTTTTGGACCCCATTGAACAAAAGGTTCAGCATCATTGATCCCATATCCACTTGTCCATGTTACACTCATCTGATTTAAGTTCAAAGCGATCTTATTTTAATTCGATAAAATGAAAGAACCATTTGAAGAAAAACAGCAAATGTAACAAAAATATAATTTAAAAAGAAAAACTAAAGGAGATAGTTGCAGCTTGCTGTGTGCTTTTTTTCTTCAAAAGTTCACATAACATTTGCTTACATAGGGAAATTTCAACTGTGTAAGTTTTATGCAATCTAGACTGGAGAAAATGAACTAACCTCATTCCATGACTTTCCTAGTGCCAGGCGAGGGTAAACTGGAGCATTTGGACTAGCAAAAGTTATTTTATTTGACACTGCCACAAGCTTTGACTGTCGTGAGGTAAATTACATTTAGATATTTCATAATTGAGAGCAAATTAGGAGTTTAGGAGAACATCAAAATTGTAGAATTACACAATGTAATTGAAATTACTAATTAGGATTATCATGTAAACATACACAAGTCCACAAGAAATGTGTGTCATCCATGATACCAGTATGCAAATGAGGAAAATCAGGTGACGAGCTGGTCTTTTCGCGTAAATGTCAGTCAAACTGTGAGCATGAACAGTCTTTGTGTGTGGTGGTGTTCTATGAATATGCATTAAAACTACTATTGATTAGTAGAAAGGTAGGACATGGAATAGATTGGTTGCCGTTGTTTGTATTGCTAAAATAGGGTGGAATAGAATGAAATCTGTTCCATCCAATATCTCTGCTTCTCTCCTAATTTGGGGATGGAACCAACTTGCTGTTTAATAGTCTCCTTACCATTCTGTTCATTTCTTGAACAATGGAATGGAATCTTTCCTCCATTCAGTTCACATATTCCATTAGCTTATATAGAATGCATATCAGTTGTGAAATGAAAGTATAAGAGGAGCTAATCTTCACAATTCATGTATACTAAAGATGATAATTGTTACTCATAGTCATTAAAGAATTTGCTAACTTGTATTCACTGTTCAACAATAAAAATAAATATGGCAATATTCTCATGGACCAAATCTACCGATTTGTGAATGCAACTGATTTGTAGAAGAATAAAAATCATAGAATACTACTAACATCTACTTGATCAAGCAAGTTCAAACTAATGATGACATACATTTGACAAGCCACCAGAAAATAGTGCAAATGAGAAATCTGATCTCTGTTTGATCAGCCGAAGTTTCAGAAACCCTTTTCCATGTACTTTGTATAGGGGGCTTGAGTAATTTGCATATTGATACTGCACAATAGGGTAAACATTCATTAGACCTTCACTTCTACTTTTTCTTTTATAACTTTCCTTAGCTTCAAGAAAAGCTACGGGAAATAAAGTTGTGGTAATGTCATTACAAAACATAGTACAGTTTAGTTTAGTGGTACCTTAATGGGTGCAGAACACAATAGTGGTGGATAGACTCTACGATTTTCTTTTGGACATGTGGATGAACTGAAATGCACAAAACAGGAGCAATCAATTAAAACTCAGCAACAAGGTTTAGTTGTACAAGGCAAGAATTTTATTGAAACAATCAAATAGAACCTTTAAAGGGCTTCAGGGCAAGATTTTAGATAGGTATCTATTTGAATGTTACCTAAAGTTTGCAGGAGAGAATACTCCAACCCAATCATCGATTGATGGAATTCGAGAACTGTACTCCAGGGTTATCCACTCAGCAGTTTGTCTCTATAAAAGAATCCAGTTAAACTTACATCAACAATGAGGCAATATGCAATATAGCAATAACATGGAAACTAGAAAAGGTTGGTCAGCAACAAGAGAGTTTACAAGTGACACTGCTGATGAATTTATAGTGTGAAAACTTACTTCTTGTCCAAGAATAGCAGGAGATGCTTTGATGTAAGCAAGATCAAGAAGTGACACTGTTGCCTTATGAACAGCAACTTTTGAAAGAGGCTGATCTCCATGTGACCACACCCCTTGGAGCAAGTAACAAACCAATAGAAAGACCAAAGAGACAAACTTGGATTCTCCCATTTCAGGTATCTGTTTGAGCATAAGCTTGATTAATTCCACCATATCCTATATATGTTGTCACAAAAATACTCTATATTCTTGTTGCAAATTCTAACTCCAGTTTCACAAAACTTGGTTATACTGTATGATACTTATCCTTTTTCCAACTAACCCAAAGTAGAAAAACAAAAAGATAGTGGCAAATTATAGAATATGAAAGGCAAATATAACTTTTTTTAACAAGTAGATGAGAGTAGAGTTCACTTGCCTGTCAATAATCTTAATTGGTATGTTGAAAGTCAAAAGGGTGGTTTTTGAGGGAAAGATAGTTCACAGGACAATGGTTTGCAAGAGAAATCGAGGTAACAAAAACCAAAGATGCCACTTTCACTAAATAACAATGTTTTAAGACCTTGGCTTCAGTTATAAATATAAACTACTGCACAGGTGGACCACATATTTCATATTTTATCTGTCAGATATATTAAGTTTCTCATCATTGGAGACTAAAATCCTTAAATTGTTGATCTTCCTTCTTTCCTTTTTGTCATATCTCAATAGAAAAAAATATAAAAATAAAAATAAAACTCTTTCTTTTAGCTGAGTTGGGTTGATTGCGTAGAATGAAGAAATGAAAGGTAAGAGATTTAGAGGAAAGGTGAGAAATTGTGACAGCTTCCACTAAGGAAACTGAGCTTGCCATATCTTCTCGCAAACAGGTTCAATGTTCTGTTCAAAGCTCTTTTCTGATGGAGTTGAAGTTAAAGTCTTCATTTTTTTTCTTTTGGTTAACAAAGAATCATTTGTCTGTATTTGGGTCACAAGAGTTAAGGGACTTTTCTTCCCTTTTCATTTATTTGACTCATCTTATTAAGGAGAGGATAATTTAAAGAAATTAATTGTTAAATAATAAGACTTTCTATAAATCTACTTGTAAAAACTTTAGATAGAAAAAATAAGGAAAAAAAATTATTTTGTATATGCTTCAAATAACTTGAATAACCTTAGTTGCAATCTTTTATATTGGTTTTTTAAATTATTTTAGTTTGTATATAAATCAATTTTAGTGTACAAGAAAGTTTGTTTATTTATTTAAATGTGTACGAACAATAGGTGGTACAAGAATCATGTTACAAGAAAATCATTAAAATGTTTTTGTGGTAAATATGGTTGAATAAAAAGTTTATGCAAAATTATAGAACTTTATAAAATTATTTTTATTATCTAAAATTATGTAATTTTAAGTTTTAAAAAAATAAATTTAAAATTCTTTCTGCTCCATTTTTTTATCTTTACATTTGTCATTTGTCATGATTCTCTACTTACATGGATTTAAAGTAAAATTTTGAACAACCTTTTCTATAAGAAATTTTAAGTAGAAAAACGATAATTGATTTTTTAGAAAATTAAGATTAATTTATGTATAAGTTAATTTGCATAAGCTTTTTTATAACATTTTTATTTTTTTAAATTTGTACATAAACTAATATTAACATAGGACTAATTTAACCCTATTTTTTCTCATCTAGAAGTAATTAAGAAAAAGTCTATCATGAACTTAATATCTAACAAATATTACTAAAGAGAATGGAATTAAACTCCCAACCACCTTGACAAAGTTTATATCAATAAAATATCATAGCAATCTAATAGCATTAACTTGTGAGATTTTAAATTTTAAATTATCATTTGCCACTAAGAGTCATATATCCTATTTCATAAATATTTAAACAGTATCATAAATTATTTAGTGTTAAGTCATGTATCCTATTTCATAAATATTCTGTATCAATTATTTACTGAAGTGTGTTAATAATTTTACTAGTAATATTTTAACCAGATTTAAAAAAATATTATTTATCTTTTATCATATTAATAATGATTAGATTAAAGTCTATATAATAGCATTCTTAATTACTATCAAACAGTTTTGAGCTATTCAACAAAAAGAAGGCCGAATCAAAATTTTAAACCTGAACATACATATCCAGGAAAAAAACAATCTCCTACTTCAAACCATGATCAGAAGTAAGGTGAAACTATCACACATCACATAAGAAAATGACAGATTTTTTATTATTGAGTTGTAACATGTCATAATCTGCAACATGCCAAGTATTGAACATTTATGATAGATGTGCTTGATCAATTACTCACAACTCAGATATCATTCTCCTGGATTGATTTTTTTCTTTCACTCAATTTATTATTGTGGATTTATTGTGGATCTAAATGTTTTAGATATTTGTTACTACTATTGATTTTCACTTATTGATTTTCACTTGTGCTTGTGCTAGTATTAATTAATAACTTAGAATCATGCCATCATGGATACACTTCTTACTTATGTCTATTTCAACATCTTTTTTTGTAAAAAAATATATGTAAAGCAATACTATATTAGAAGTACCAAAATTCGTTCCTTAAGTATATAATGATGAAAAAAATTGTAATATATATAAACACCAACTTTTGATGGATATTCACAAGTAACAGTGATTACCTATTTGCTAATTAATGAAATGAGTACGAGTATTAGAATGCAATGCAGATATCCGTTATTTCTTACTTTTATATGGATTTTTTTTAAAAATCAAGTACTTAAAATGATGACTGAAAAAATAATTTAGAAGTTAAGTTTATAGGTTTATGAATTTTTATCTAAACTAATGAAATTAAATTTGATTCTTCATTTTATTTAAACTTATATTTAATGGTATAATGCATTTGAATTTGTTTTTCAGAAAAAAAAATATTTAATTTGTATTAATATTTTGTCATTGTAATTATTTAGATTTTACTTTAAGATTGAAAATTTATTTAAGTTCATATTTAAAAAAATAAAATAAAATTGAAGATGTTGATGCTATGATTAGATTAAAGTCTATATAATAGCATTCTTAATTACTATCAAACAGTTTTGAGCTATTCAACAAAAAGAAGGCCGAATCAAAATATTAAACCTGAACATACATATTCAGGAAAAATAAACAATCTCCTACTTTAAACCATGATCATTTCTAGAGCTTCATTCTAATTTGGTTTTGATAAAGATAATGATTTTCTTTAAACAACTCACTAGAAAAAAAAAAAAAAATGATCTCAACTATGTGTGATGGTATTAATTTGGGCCTTAACTTACAGGTTACTTCATCATTTCACATCCTATAACCACAAGAATGAGGACATAAAGAATAGGTGTAAATCAATTGTTAGCCTGATACTTTAACACAAGTGTTAGCTTGATCCTTGTACCAAAAGGCAGCACAAAGAATGGAATTTGCAAGAATAGGGAGGGGCTGAAGCAAGGTTGAACTGGCGCACATCACATAGGAAAATGAAAATATTTGATACTTGAGTTTCCATGTGTCCTAATCTGCAAGACATGCAAGTATTGAACATTTATGAACAAGGAATCTTTGCATTAAATTTGTAGCAGAATAACTCAGTATTTGCTCCCTTATTCTGTATTTAGAACAACTAATAAACAAGAGCTTCTACAAAGAACTTTTGCCAAAAATAATTATGCTCTACAATAAAAAAAAAAAAACTCAAAACAATATTGTCCCTTCTTGAAAATCCTGTTTTAGTTAGCTAAAATATAAAACTCATTATATTTATAATATTATATAAAGTAATTAACTCAGAACAGAATGGTTTGACCAAGGTGAAAAATCTCTGTCCTCACTATTTGCACAACCAATACAGTACACTGAAAATAATGTCCTATTCTGCAACATGAAGTATTGAACATTTATTGAGTTGTAAGAACACTAAAAATAAGAACAGAGATGCCCTTGTCAGAAGTAAGGTGAAACTAGCACACATCAGGTTTGATTATTGAGTTGTAACATGTCCTAATCTGCAACATGTCAAGTATTGAACAAATAACTCACTGTATGCTTAGCTAATTTTGTATTTACAACAGCTTTTAAACAAAAGCTTTCAGAGAGAACTCTTGAGAAATTAATTATGTTCTCCCTAAAAAATCAAAACAATACTATTCCTTATTGAAAATCCTATTCTATTCAGTCAGTGTAAACCTAATAAATTAATGCAAATCATTTCTTTTAGTATAAATACTCTTGTTATATTTAAAATGTGACATAAAGCAGCTAACTCAGAATGTTGTGATGAAGGTGAAAAACTTTTGACACTCTATTATAGTACACTGCAAGTAAAGTCTTAACTACTACCAAACAGTTTTGAGCTCTAAAAAGAAAAGGAACGAGACTGAATCAAAATATTGAACTTGAACATGCATGTATGGGGGAAGAACAATCTCCTGCTTCTAACCATGATCATTTCTAGTGCTTAATTCTAATTTGGTTCAAATAAAGATAAGGATTTTCATTTAACAACTCACTAGAAGAACAAAAAAAAAAAAGGAAAAAAAAAATATTTATGCTGTTTGTGATGGTATTAATTTGTGCCTTAACTTACAGGTTACTCCATCCGTCATAAATAGTTATCAAGAAGTGTAGGCATTTCCTTGATTTAGTTGTTTAATTTCCAGTCATATGTCCAAGAAGACAACTGAATACCGCAATCAACCACCAAAAATGGGAGACAAACTGATAAATGTCCAATTACTTTTTGATTTAGACACTTAAAATAGAAAAATAAGAATACCTTTAGCAAAAGAAACTCATAACCAACTTAAAATCTTAAACTAACTAAAATTGAAGAGTTAATGGAGTTTTGTCCAATTTTGTAGGGTTTTTGAAACAGTTAAGGGAAATAGACCCAAAACAAGTCATCCACTATAGAATCAAGGCAAAATACCCAATTTGTGAGCTTCCAAGGGTGGAGTGGAGCCGAATGCCACTAAGCAAATTCACTCCAAATAAATGGGTCTTTTTAAACACAGAATCAGTTAAGTGAAAACTTAAAGTGCTGAACAAGAAGAAAACCTCAAAATGAAGCAATGTCATCTGCCAAGCGTAGCCAAACTGAAGCTGAACGTGGAATAAACCTTCATATGAAGAAATTGTATTGGTAGAAATGAGAAAATGAGAGGCTGAATGCATAAACTCCACTGAGACATTGGCTTATCATTATAAATAGAATTGAAATGTCACTTAAGGAAGTACTAGTGCTGGAGACACTTAAGAGCTGTATTATTTATTTACTTATCTTGTTTTCATTGTTATATCCTCCTCATCATTAGTAGCTAATCCTTAAATTGGGATTGGGTAACACTAACTTTTCCATACATGCTTCTCTATATATGCAGTTACAACCCGTTATAGAGTATTATACGCTTTTTTTTTTTTTTTTTTTTTATCTTTTTTTTTTTTTTTTTTTCTAAACTAGATTCAATCAACCAAAGATTGTAGTTATTGGAAATGAAGTGTGGTCTTTAGATATATTGTTCTGCTAACTGATCTTTAATGCAAGGAATGAATGACATCAAGTCAAGAAATTGATTGATTGTAATTTAATTTAGATAATCAAAATTAAGGAATTAACTTAGTTAACTTTATTGAACAAAAGAACAGTTATACATAGAAACTTCAGCACTTGCATTCAATTATTCTTAGATTCACTTTGCAGTTATCTTGTTTGATTCCCAGTTCAATGTGCAGTTTCAACACTTTTCCATTCATGTTATTCTTTACAAAAGAGACAACAACTATTGAGACTTTCTAATCCCAGAAGATATGACAACCCCTTTTAGCTGTACTAAAGCTGACTCAATCCACTTACCGAGACAACCAATCAATGGCAGAGAACAAAATGGACAAAGAAATTAATACATTTAGCCCAAAATGAAAGAATTAGCTGAATAAAAACTCACTTTATGAGTGTCAAATAATTGCTTTCTATAACATCAAGGCGAAAAATAGAAGAAAAGAACCTTGTTAGAAGAACCCTCCAAGCCTAAACTGAGTGTTATTATTCAAGTAAATCAAAAATTGAAGTGCTCCAGAGTTGGTAAAATTGAAGCTCACTTTTTGAAAGAATCTGCAATATTGAAACTGTCTTCAGCCTTCATTTTGAGTTATTTCTTTCACACAAGATGGTTTAATCCCTATGACATGAAGTAGCCACTGTAAAAGGTTCAGGCATTTAAGCCAGCCCAGTTCTTGAAAGCAATAAGTGCTTCCATTTTTTTAAAATTTCTTTTCCTTAGCTTTGCCACCCTTAGTTTTTTATGGGTCTCCATGAATGCTTGCTTGTATCTCCACTTATCAACAAATATTTTCATCTCATTAGCTTTCTCCACAACTTGCATGACAGCATCAAAGAAACCACCCTTGACCATAGCATAAAGGAATGCATCAACCAAATTGTTGTCAAACTTGATCCCCTTCTGGCCATCCATGGATAGCTTCCTCTTAACCTCGTTCCACAACATCAGCACGAGAAAATATTTCTCAGCCAAGACATATCCATTAATCATAGACAAGTATGTCTGATCATTTGGCTCAAACTGCAGGAACATCATCCTTCTAAAAGTCCTTCTCGCATCTTCTAGTTTCCCAGCTTTACAGAAAGCATGTATGATAGAATTCCAATCATGAGTACCTACATCAATCCTAGGATCCTCAACCACCTCATCCAAGAAAGCTGCCATCAACTCAGGCCGATGATTCTCCATCAAACCTGTCATTATAGTTAAGTAACTCCCTTTCAAGTCAGGAATCCTTGCCTCTCTCATGTCCCTAAACAGTGAAAAAGCTGACTGAAAATCTTGGCTGCACATGGATGCTTCTATCAAAGAATCATAGGTTCCCACATCCAACCGAAGACCTGAATTACTAATCTCCATAACCAATTGAGTAGCCTCAGCAGTTCTATTTTCTTTACAGTAAGCCTTCAAGATAGGTATATAGACCCCAAGACCCACAGAGGCCCCCTGAACATTCATCTCATCAAGAATACTATGTGCTTTATCAGATAGTCCAATGCTAACACACGCATTAACAATACCATACCCTATAGACCTATCAACCTCAATATCTGAACCCTCTATCTTCTGAGCCTCAACAATCAAATTAGCCAACCCCTTGATATTGCCCTTCTGAAAATAAACCTTAATCACTTCACAGAAAGTTTCAACATCAAAACCCCAATCCTTCCCACCTCCATCATTCAGATATCTAACGATAGTTGCCTCCACAGAAGCCAAATTACCTGACTTAACGTATCCCCTAATCAAATTACAATAAAAACCCTTCTTGTTCAAACAGCCAAACCCACCCATCAAAACTTCTAACTCCCTAATCTTCTCTTCCAACCCCTTGAGTGCATACAAATACCCCAGAAACCCAAAACTGAACTCATCAGGCTTAACCCCTAAACTTGACATTGTCCCCACAACCCTCTCAGCATCACTCACAGACTCAAGCTCACAGCAGCAACCTTCCAGTGCTGCGTTGCAAGCACCAACATCAGGCTTCATGAACTCAACTCTCTCCTCAAGAGCCACCCTACAATTCTCCTCAAAGAGCCTCAAGAAAGCAGTAAGGCTACCACAGTTCCTACTGATCTCAACAAGCACAGGCCCCCAAACGTGAAAGGGGACAAAGAACCTGAACCTGAGCATGGACCTGACAAGGGCAAAGGCAGGGGCAGCAGTGTTGGTACCCTTCATGGAGAGGAGCATGTGGTGGAGGGTGTCATGTTGAAGCAGGAAGGGGTTCTTCTCCATGAGAAAGAGAGCAGAGGCAAAGGCCCTCTTGAGGTTGAGAGTGTCCCCAAGGGAGGAGAGGTGGGAGAGGAGGGAGTTGGTGAGGGGTTTGGGAGGGAAGGCTTGGTGGGTGGTGAGGGCCTTGAAGGACTTCCATGCCTCATCAGTGTTGCTGCTTAGGAGGGACTTGTGGAGGGTGCTTTCCAGAGTGGAGAGCTGGGAAGCTGAGAGGCAAGTTGGGACCTTTGGGGAGGATTCTGAAATGGGTTGCTGCTTGTTTTTGCTGAGACCAAACACTGAGGGCTGGAGGAAGGAGTAAAGGGTGGGGGTTTCAGGGCTGGTGGAGAAGAACAAGGCTCTGTAGGGAAGAACAAAGGACACTACCCTTTTTCCCATTCTTCTTCATTCATCCAACCTTCATCCTCATCACTGCTCTTTTCTTAATTTTCACATCCTCAATTTTCATCAACCATCATGGTTCAATCGGAATTGCAGGGTTAGGAGAAGGAGAAAGCTCTCTCTTTTTGATGTCCTTATTTAATTTCATTGAATATAAAATTATAATTAAGTTTTGTAACGTAAGCTGGAATAGCTCAGTTGGTTAGAGCGTGTGGCTGTTAACCACAAGGTCGGAGGTTCAAGCCCTCCTTCTAGCGTTATTTTACCCTATTTTTTTTATTATATATTTCTATTGTTTAATTATAAATATGTAAGTGTAAAAATATTATTTCTTAATCTTAGTATTGTGTTACGAAAGTACTGACTTGTGAAATACATATATTTAAATTATGTTGGATTCTTTTAGCAATTAAGAGTGTTTAAAAATTGAACTCATAAAAAAAAACTAAGCAAAATTGATTTAAAAAACCAAAACTAATTAAAATTATTTTTTTTAATCGATATGGATTTTTCTTTTCCAAAATCAAGCTCTTTGGATCATTCTGCAATTTAAAATTTTGATCAACTGAATCATATGAAAGAGAAAAATTAAATGTACCTAATTTAGTTCGTGATTATGAATATATGATAGAGGGATAACCATATGTTTAACATATGATCGAGGGTGGAAAAGGAATTATTCTAATAATGTGAATGTTATATTATAATTTTAGACAAGAAAGTGTTAAAATAAAATAAAATAATATTAGAAAAAACTAATTTCAATATTTATATTTTACGTTTTATTGTATAACTTTGTACATTGTGAAGGATATTTGTTAGACATATAAAAGGTAGAAAGTATGAATTATCTAGCATTTATGTAACAATATACAAATAATATACATATTATTTACTAATAAAAAAAATTATGCAATTAAAACTGTAAAACTGATTCATATGGATTGATTTGGATTGGTTGAAGTTTCCTATGATAACCTAACCGAACCGGATATAATTTTAATGTTATGAATTCTTAACTAAAATCCTGACCAAATTAAAAAAAAAAAAAAAAAAAGTTGTAATGTGGTCAAAGTCTATATTTGTGAGTTGAGTTTTGAGATTCCACAAACAACCTGCGAACTGCGAAGTGATCAAGGTTTGGGTGACAATTCAACTCCTTTTCTGGGCATGGAAGCATCTTCATCTGTGTCCAATAAGACCATAACTTTGGAAGAATGGAACGGTTCATCCCCCACAAAGCTATCTAAGACTTTCACCATCAAGGCTTCTTCTTCCTCTGTCACCATTACAAGGTACTTCCCTTTTCCCATCATCACCAATTCACCATCTTCAACATCCTCTCTCTTTCACCCTTTCTCTTTCTCCTTATTCTCAGATCTGGTGGCCGCTTTAGCCATGTTTGGAGACGCTTACTTCAAGCTTTTGTCCCTGAGGCAAGCTTCTATTTTACTCCACATCTTCTCTTAGAAATGAAAAAGAACTGAAATTTTGTATGCTCCTTCTATTTCATCGTGTTGGTGTTCCTTAAGTTCATCATTGCTGAAAAAGGTTTGTCTTTTTTCTTGTTGCTGATAACATACAGGGTTTTCCAAGCAGTGTGACTGCAGATTATGTTCCTTTTCAAATATGGGACTCATTGCAGGTAATACCAAATGAGAAACAGTGTGATTGAGTTGTTATTATGAATTTAAATAGTGTATGTTCCGAGGGTGCAAAATGTATATGGTTTTAATTATCTAATCACAAATTGTGGTGTATGACAATTTTGTAGACTTTAACAAATCGCCTTAACAGTCAAACTTACCATGACTTTTCATTGGTTGATAGTGTAGAAAAGTTTATACTTACATTGGATAGAAATTAAACTCAATCATTATATCAAAATCATGTTGTTCTTGAGTTAATCATGGATTCACTGTGGCAGGGCCTTTCAACGTATATAAGGACCATGCTTTCCACCCAAGTAAGGCCCTATTTAACTTATTATTTAGTTATAGTGTTTGTCATAAAAGACATAAGTGCATGAGCGGTCAATGAAATTCCTTTCAGGCTCTCCTGAGCGCTATTGGGGTTGGTGAAAAATCAGCTACTGTCATTGGTGCCACTTTTCAGGTATTAGCTGTTATATTCTGTATTTACTAATGATTGAAACCTACTTTGTTAGATGGGGCTTGTGAGTTCGAGTTCAAGCCTTTTGTATTAACTTTATATTGTTTTGGTATTCTTCTATGTTTCTTAGGCTGCAATTTCTTATGCATTGACAGTAGGATATTGAACTTTGAAACTGTTTCCAGTGGTTTTTGAGGGATCTAACAGGTATGCTTGGAGGAATCTTGTTCACTTTTTACCAGGTATGCGTCTCCCATACTAACATTTTCATTTATCTTTTGAACTGAAATATGTGGTAGTAGCTTTATGTGGATCATCCGATTGGCTTATGCCTATGAAGCCCGGATACTGACACGGGTACGGATACGACACGGACACGGACACGTAGACACGTGTAGTCTCTAAAATATAGGACAGGGGACACGGATCTATATATTACATCACTATCAATTTCAATCAAGATTTATGTATTAAAAAACTATCTATGAACAAAGTTAGTCAAATATAACAAAAAGATAGATATAATTTCTTTATCTAAAATCTAAAAAGTCAAAAGAAATATGTATAATCTAAATATTCTTATCATATATAAGATTTGTATCTTATCTTTATAATAAGTTAACAAGTTTTTAAGTAAATTATTGTATTATTCTCTTTTAAAATTATATTAGAACTATGTTAAAATTGTTAGATGTTTAAAATATTGTCTTTTTGAACTGGACACTCCACTAATACGTGTCGTACGAGTGTCGTACGGGTGTCAGTGTCCGATACGTGTCGGACACGGATA